>WNFM01234573.1_pt4 | contig 55342 bp, 51 predicted proteins | sample 5400271 | NCBI WGS metagenome assembly WNFM01 (sample SAMN13153352, study PRJNA577476) | soil metagenome | isolation source: 60 cm saprolite on Douglas fir-dominated hillslope | place: USA:California | collected 2013-09-17
CGTACATGAGGCCGATGGCGCGCCGGTTGTCGATGTCCGCGTAGGAGCGGCGCTTGCCCGTGGCGTGGTTGCGGAAGAAGGTGTTGTAGACGGCGCCGCCCCAGGTGTCGTCGCCGTCGATATTGAAGGCCTGGTTCCCCTCGAAGAGCTCGAAGTGGGGGCAAGCCATGTGTGAGGCGTTCAGGCCCGTCTCCACCCGGCCCAGGTCGTTCCCGATGAAGCCGTCGTCGAAATAGTTGTAGCCGACGACGTTGCCGCCGCCGGAGGCGCGCATGACCATGACCTTGTTGCCGTTCATGAAGATGCTGTTTTCGACGAGGCTGTCCGCGGTGTAGCGGGAAATCGAGAGCAGGTAGCCGACCCCGTCCGGGTTTGGATTCGGGGTGTCGTGGGCATAGCTATCGCGCAGGACGCAGCGCAGGCAGCTGTCGAGGCCGAAGCTGTCGCCGATCGACCAGTCCGACTCGACGTTCTTCACCCAGGAGTACATGGCGAAGCGCAGGGTGACGTTGTCGTCCTGGCCACCGCGGACGTAGAGGTCCTCGAGCCCGGCGTAGCGGGCGCCGTAGGGGACGGTGTAGCGGGTGAGCTGGGCGGTGTAGCCGAGGTCGAAAGCGATGTGCAGGGGAGTGGTGAAGGAGATGGTGTTCCCGCTGATGGAGGCGATTTCGAGCATCTGCCCGACGGGGCGGTTGTAGCGGGTGAACCAGCCACGTCCGGCGGCGCCGGGCGCGACGTTTGGATCGACGCCCCAGTAGACGTAGGAATTGTCGGTGAGCTCGTCGAGGAGGACGAGCTGGCCAACGCTGAAGCCGGCGCTGCTCGCCACCTGCACCGAGGTCGCATCCTTGGGGGCGCTTGCGGTGAGGTTGACGGAGGCCGCCTCGACCGGCGACCGCTCGCCGATCAAGACGAGGGGATTGGCGACGGTGCTCGCCTTCCGGAGCCGGGTCGCGGACGGCCCCGCTCCGCGCAGGACGATGCCCTTGCTGATCAGGACCGGCTGGGGCCCGTTGATGAGGAAGTCGCCGGCGGAGAGCTGAACGACCTGTCCGACCGGGCAGGCGTTGATGGCGGCCTGAATCCCCGCCGTCGCATCCGTGGCGCCATTGCCGTAGGTGGACGCGTTGACGGTCGCGCACACCGTCGTGCGCGCGGGGACTCCGCCCGGAATCCCGGGGTTCCACGCCGCGCGACGCTCCGGGGGCATGACGTCGGCGAGGGCGGGCCACGCAGATCCAAGCAAGGCAACGGCCACCAGGGCCACACGCGGGAGCGCGGAAATGGTGCCGCTACGCTTGCCGGCGGAGGGAGTGCCGGGCATCGTTCGTCTCCTTCACGGCTGGAGTCCCACGTGCGTGGGGTGGCTCCGTGCCGGGGCGAACGATAGGTGCTTACGTCCATGCATGGAATACGGGAGACGCCTTAGAAGCCGTGCTATCACGCCTTAGGCAGTCAAAGCCATGTGTGAATGAGACATCCGGCATGCGACTCTCCATGTTCGCCGATGCCCGTGATCGAAGTTGTGGCGGCGATCACCGGAATCGTGGAACGAAAGGGCGCTTGGGCGCGCGCCGGGTACAGAGGTGAGCCGGAAGCTACCGCCGGGCGGCCGCGCTTCGAAAGTCGGCTGGTGGAGCGCGCTCCTCAGTGAGGTTCGAGGCCCGCTTTCGAGCGCACTGGAGACGCTGGCCGTCCACGACCGCGACATCCAGCGCGCCTGGCGCCGCAAGCTCGAACGGCTCGGCTTCACCGCGGACGAGCTGGATGCGCTGTCCGCGCTGACGCTGCCTGCCTACCTGCCTCAGATCCGGACCGGCAGTTTCGAGAGCTATTCCTCCGCTCTCGAGAATGCGGGTCAGGCGCTGGCGCGGCGCGGCATGCCGGAGACGCGGGCGGTGGCGGCCCTGGCTGCGCAGCTCGAGAGCGCGCTCCCGTACCTGGTCCGCGAGCCCGTGAGCGAGCCGGCGGCCGCGCTCGTGCGCTTCGCATTCGCGGGAGGCCTGTCCCTGACCGCCGGGTATTCGACCGCCCGCACGTCGAGTTGGCGCAGCTTCGGCGAGGAGGAGCGGCATCGGTTCTCCCGCGACCTCCACGACGAGATCGGCCACCAGCTGGTCGTGCTCAAGCTGTACCTCGGGATCATCGCCGGCGAGATGGAGCAGGCGCGGCCGGCGGAGATGAGGGAAAAGCTCGACGAGGCCACGGGCCTCGTCGGCCAGACCATCCAATCCGTGCGGCGCCTGATCCTCGACCTGGGCCCGGTCGCCCTGGAGGGGGTCGGGTTCCTTCCCGCGGTCAAGCTCTACGCCCGACAGTTCAGCGCGCGCACGGGGGTGAAGGTGCTCGTGCGGACGCGGGGCCGGCCCGGGCCCCTGCCCTCCGCCCACGAGACGGCCTTGTACCGGATCCTCCAGGGAGCGTTGTCGAATGTGTTGAAGCACGCGAGCGCGCACACGGTGACGGTCACCGTGCGGGCCCGGAAGGGCCCGGCCGTGGCCATGACCGTCGAGGACGATGGCGTGGGCTTCGACGCCGCCCTGCCCCGGCAGGCTTTTGGCCTGGCCGCCATGCGCGATCGACTGGCCAGCCTCGGAGGTCGCCTGCGTGTCGAGTCTCGGCCGGCCCGGTCCGGCCGAGGACGGCACGGGACGCGGATCGAGATCGATCTGCCCTTCTAGGAGTGCCTCTCGTGGCGGGGCCCGGGCTGACCCAGGTCCTCGAAGACGGGAACCTGGACCAGCCGATGCGCGATCGCGAACCGGATCAGCTCGCCCCGGTCGTGGACGTCCAGCTTCTGCATGAGGTTGTACTTGTGCACCTCGGCCGTCTTCACGCTGCGGCCGAGTCGCGCCGCGACCTCCTTGATGGAGAGCCCGTCCGCCAGCAGCTTCAGCACTTCGCGCTCGCGGTTGGTCAGGAGGTCGTAGCGGGTGCGGTTGCGTTCGATGATCTGCCCGCGGTGGTCGATCATCTTGTCCACGGCGCCGGGGCTGAGATAGCGGCCGCCGGCGGCTACCGTCTCGACCGCGTAGGCGAGCTGGGCCACGGGCGCGTCCTTGATGATGTAGCCGCTCGCGCCCGCCTCCAGGCATCGCGCCACCAGGAGGTCCTCGAGGTACATGGTCAGGACCAGGACCTTGACCTCGCTCCGCGTCTGCGTGATGCGGCGGGTGGCCTCGATGCCGCTGAGGCGCGGCATTTCGATGTCCATCAGCACGACGTCGGGCCGCAGCCGCTCCGTTTCTTCGAGCGCCGCCTGGCCGTCCGCGGCCTCGCCCACCACCTCCAACGCCGGCTGCTTGCCCAGCAGCGCCTTCATTCCCGCGCGGAACAGGGCATGGTCATCGCACAGCAGCAGGCGGACCTTGCGGCTGAGCGGCGGCCGTGGATCACGGGGCGGCTCGCCTTGATGCGCGAGCGGAGAACGAGCGTGCACTGGGACGGCATGTTCTCCGGAATCCGGTCGGGCGGTGGTGTCTCCGCTCACCCGGGGAAGAGCGGGTGACAGGTCTCACTGCGCGAGGGGGTCAGCTCAGGTACTGGCGGACCCTGCGCACGATGCGCTCGGAAGCGCGTCCGTCGCCGTAGGGGTTCACCGCGTTGGCCATCGCCTGGTAGGCCGCGGGGTCGTCCAGGAGGCGGCTGGTCTGCTCGACGATGCGGGCGGCATGGGGACCAGTGAGCACCGCGGTCCCGGCTTCGACTCCCTCGGGGCGCTCCGTCGTGTCGCGCATGACGAGGACCGGCTTCCCCAGGCAAGGCGCCTCTTCCTGCACGCCTCCGGAGTCCGTCAGGATGAGGCGCGCCTGGGCCATCAAGGCCACGAAGTTGCGGTACCCCTGCGGCGCGATCAGCTGCACGTTCGGGAGGCCGCCGAGAAGGCGGTCCACGTGTCCCTTCACCTCGGGATTGAGGTGGACGGGGTAGACGAAGCGGTGATCGGGGTAGCGCCGGGAGAGGATCGTGATGGCCTCGCAGATCTCGCGGATCCCTTCGCCGAAGTTCTCGCGCCGGTGCCCGGTGACGAGGACCATGGGGGACCGCGCCCATCCGGGCCCCAGCAGCGACGACAAGGACGCGTCGATCTCCGCGCGCACCGCCGGCTTCTCCTGTTGCGCGCGCTCCAGGACGAGGGCGTCGACGACCGTGTTGCCGGTGACCTCGATGCTCGCCGCGGAGACGCCTTCGCGCAGCAAGGCCGCCCGCGCGGACTCGGTCGGAGCGAAGTGAAGGGAGACGATGGGAGAGGCCAGGCGCCGGTTCACTTCCTCCGGGAAGGGAGACCAGATGTCGCCGCTGCGCAGACCGGCCTCGACGTGGCCGACGGGGATCCTCCGGTAGAAACAGGCGAGGGCGGCTACGAGCACGGTCGTGGTGTCGCCCTGCACGAGGGCCATGTCCGGAAGGTTGCTCTCGAGCCAGCCGTCGATCTGCTCCATGAGGCGCGCGGTCAGCGCGCCCAGCGTCTGACGGGGCTGCATGACCGCGAGGTCCACGTCCACCGTGAAGCCGAACTGCTCGGCGACCTGCTGGAACATCTCGCGGTGCTGGCCGGTGGCGACCACACGGCAGGCCAGGTCCCCGGATCCCCGGAGGGCCGCGACGACCGGTGCCATCTTGATTCCCTCCGGGCGCGTGCCCATGAACACGGCCACGGTCCTGCGGGAGCCCATGGAGGAGGACTGTATCAGGCGGCCCGGCGGATCAGGCCAGGCCGAGCCTGTGCCGGAAGTACTCGAGCGTGCGGCGCAGGCCGTCCGCGAGCGGGACCTTGGGCTCCCAGCCCAGGAGCGTGCGCGCGCGCGTGATGTCGGGCTGCCGCACGCGCGGGTCGTCGAGGGGCAGCGGGCGCGTGACGATGCGGCTCTTCGAGCCGGCCAGCGCGATGATCGCCTCCGCGAGCTGGCGGATGGTGAGCTCGTTGGGGTTGCCGATGTTGACGGGGTTGACCTCGTCCGAAGAGATGAGCCGGAAGAGGCCGTCCACGAGATCGGACACGTAGCAGAGGCTCCGCGTCTGGCTGCCGTCGCCGAACACGGTCACGTCCTCGTTGCGCAGGGCCTGGCTGAAGAAGGCCGGGATCGCGCGCCCGTCCTCGACGCGCATCCGCGGCCCATAGGTGTTGAAGATGCGGACGATCCGCGTCTGCACTCCGTGCACGCGGTGGTAGGCCATGGTCATCGCTTCGGAGAAGCGCTTCGCTTCGTCGTACACGCCGCGCGGCCCGACCGGGTTGACGTTCCCCCAGTAGTCCTCGCGCTGGGGATGGACGAGGGGGTCGCCGTAGACCTCGGACGTCGAGGCGAGCAGGATGCGCGCGTTCTTGGCCTTGGCCAGCCCCAGCGCGTTGTGCGTGCCCAGGCTGCCGACCTTGAGCGTCTGGATGGGCACGCGCAGGTAGTCGATGGGGGAGGCCGGGCTCGCGAAATGGAAGATGAGGTCGAGCGGACCTTCGAGGTTGATGTAGTTCGTCACGTCGTGCTTGACGAGAACGAAGTCGCGGCCGGTGAGGTGCTGGACGTTGATGACGTCGCCGGTGATGAGGTTGTCCATCCCCACCACGGAGAAGCCGCGGTCCAGGAGGTACTCGGAGAGATGGGAGCCGATGAAACCGGCGGCCCCGGTGACGAGCGCGCGCATCTAGGAATGTGTCTTCATCACGGAGCGAGACACATTCCTAATACGCATGCTTCTGTCCAAACCCGCGGAAGAGCGTGAGAATCAGGATCTTGATGTCGAGCAGCAGGGACCAGTTCTCGATGTAGTACAGGTCGTACTCGATCCGCTTCTCGATCGAGGTGTTGCCGCGCCAGCCGTTGACCTGCGCCCAGCCCGTGATCCCGCTCTTCACCCGGTGGCGCAGCATGTACTGCGGGATGTGCTCCCGGAACTGCTGCACGAACGGCGGGCGCTCGGGGCGCGGCCCCACCAGGCTCATGTCCCCGAGCACGACGTTGATGAGCTGGGGGAACTCGTCGAGGTTGAAGCGACGGAGCCAGATGCCGACCGTCGTCCGACGGGGATCCTCCGGAGAGGCCCAGACCGGGCCCGTGGTCTCCTCCGCGTTGTGGACCATCGTCCGGAATTTATAGATCTGGAACGTCTTGCCGTCGAGGGTCATCCGCTCCTGGCGGAGCAGCACGGGACCGCGGCCGCCCTTCCACTTGATGAGGAGGGCGACGAGCGGGAAGAGCGGCACCAGGAACGTGAGCAGGATCAGCGCGAGGGAGCCGACGAGCACGTCCATGACGCGCTTGACCATGCTGTTCCAGCCGCGCAGCGGCACTTCGCTGAGGCTGATGATCGGGATGCCGTCGAGGTCCTCGAGGACCGCCTTGACCGTGGCGTATTGCACGAGGTCGGGCACCACCTTGATGTCCATGCACTCGTTGCTGACGTTCTTGAGCAGGCGCAGCAGCTTCGCGTGCTCCTCGAGAGGCAGCGCGACGTAGAGCTGATCGGCGCGGTGAGCGGCCGCCACCTGCGTGGCCTGGTCCAACGTGCCGAGCACGGGGATCCCGCCTCGCTCCTTGACCGCGGGTGCCGCGTCGTCGACGTAGCCCACCAGCCGAAACCCGAGCTCGCGATGCGCGAGGATGGTCTCGGCCACCTGCTGGCCGAGATCACCCGCGCCCGCGACCAGGACCCGCCGCACGTTGTACCCGGCCGTCCACATCCTCTTGAGATAGGCCCGCAGCGCGGACCGGGCGCCGTTGAGGGCCAGCACGTCGAGGACGACGAACAGCGCCATCACGGCCTGGCTGTACTCCCAGAGCGGAGCCACCCCCGGCTGGAACTTGTAGTAGACGCGCACGTAGAGGGTGGCTCCGAGGAGGAGCGCGGTGCCGATGAGGACGCTGAACAGGATGGCGAAGAACTCGTCGATCCGGCTGCGGCCCCGCTTGAGCTGGTAGAGGCCGTGGAAGTAGAGCACGGCCGGCCAGAGCACGACGAGGACCGGGATGAGGACCAGGTAGCGCGAAAGCGCGGGCACACCCTTGGTGGCGGGGAGCCAGGCCAGGACGGTGGAAAGGACGTCCACCAGGACGAACACGGCGACCATGAGTCGGGTCTGGAACTTCACCATGTGAGCGAGTGGGTCGGGACGAACCCCTCCGCCAGGGCCTCCTCCACGAAGGCCCGGAAGCGAGCCTCGAACACCTGGCGGCTGTGGGCCTCGGCGTGAGCCCGGAGCGTAGCGGTATTAAATCGCAGGCCTTCCAATGAGTCAACGGCGGCCCTCAAGGAGGCCGCCGTAGGTTCTTGAAATAGCACGCCTGTCTGCCCGGGAAGGACCGTCTCGCGACCCCCACCCTCCGCGAAGACCACCGCCGGGCGGCCGCACGCCATCGCCTCGAGGGGCACGATCCCGAAGTCTTCGACGCTCGCCATCACGACCGCCCTACATCCGCGGTAGAGCTCGCGCAGCGCGACATCGTCCACGGGACCGAGGAAGTCGGTCTCGCGCCCGGCCAGGGCGCGCAGCCGGGCCGCCTCCGGCCCGCCCCCGACCACCTTCAGTGGCCGCGGGCCGACCCGGTACGCGTCCAGGATCAGCTCGATCCTCTTGTAGGGCACGAGGGCGGAGACCACGAGGTCGTAGTCTCCTCCCGGACGGCCGTCCGGCGTGAAGAACTCGGTATCCACCGGCGGCGGGATCACGGCCGCGTCGCGACCATAGTACCGGCGGATCCGGCCGGCGACGTGCACGCTGTTGGCGGCGTAACGATGGACCCCTCCGGAGGTGGCCACGTCCCAGGCCCGCAGGGCCTCCGCGATCGTGGGCACCACGGCCGCGGTCAGCCCCGAAACGCGCCCCGGCCCGAAGTAGTCGTCGTACCGGTCCCACACGTAGCGCATCGGCGTGTGGCAATAGCAGACGTGCCGGGCCTCCGGGGCCACGCGCACGCCCTTGGCGACGCAGTGCGAGCTGGAGATCACGAGGTCGAAGCCGGAGAGGTCGATGGAGGCGGCGGCGGCGGGGAAGAGGGGCAGGTACCGGCGGTAATGCGTCTCGACGCCGGGCAGATGCTGGACGAACGTCGTGCGGATATCGCGGGCCTCCAGCTCCGGGGCCAGCGAGCCACGCACGTGCAGCAGCGTGAAGATCGGCGCCTCGGGGAAGAGCCGGGCCAGGGAGAGGAGGACCTTCTCGCCGCCACGCATCCCCGTCAGCCAGTCGTGGACGAGGGCGGTGCGCGGCCCGGTCAGCGGACGTTCTCCGCGGCCGCCTGGGCGGGCACGGTCACGCCGAGCACCTTCATGTATCCGCGGTGGATCGCGCGCACGGAGCGCTCCCAGCTGAACTGGGCGACGCGGAGGCGCCCGCGCTCGACCAGCGTCGCACGTAGCGCGTCGTCGCCGAGGACGCGTTCGAGCCCGCCCGCGATGTCCTCGATGCTGTAGGGATCGACGAGCACGGCGGCGTCGCCCACCACCTCGGGCAGGGAGGAGATGCGCGAGGTCACCACGGGAGTGCCGGAAGCCATCGCCTCCAGGGGCGGCAGGCCGAACCCCTCGTACAGCGACGGGAACGCGAACACGGAGGCCAGGCGGTACAGCGCGGACAGGGTGGAATCGGGGACGAAGCCGAAGAAGCGGACGTCGTGGCGCACGCCCGCCGCCTCGACGCGCCGGCGCAGCGCGCCGTACTTGTTGATCTCGTCGCCGATGATGAGCAGCTTGAGGTCGTCGTTGCCCGCGCGCTGCTTGAGCAGGCCGAAGGCGTTGATGAGGCGCTCGAGGTTCTTGTGGGGCTTGATGTTTCCCGCGTACAGGACGAAGCGGCCCCGGATCTGGTAGCGCTCCTTGACGCGCTCCATCTCCTCCTCGCCCGGGTGCTCGAGGATGGCGGCGTCGATCGCGTTCGGCACCACCTGCAGGCGCTCCGGATCCGCCTTCGGATAGAAGCGCAGGATGTCGCGGCGCGAGGCCTCGGAGACCGTGAACACGAGCGAGCTGTGCTCGATGGCGTGTCCCATCATGCGGTGCGCGTACGTGAGCGCCATCCGGTTGGGCAGGTACTCGGGGAAGAGCAGGTGGATGCAGTCGTGGATGGTGACCACGGCCGGCCGGCGGCAGAGGAGCGGGAGGACGTAATGCGGCGAATGGAGCAGATCGACCCCGAGCCGCCGCAGCTTCAGGGGGATCGAGACGTGCTCCTGGAACCGGTACCCGCGCGAGCTGTCCACCACGGGCACGAAGTTCTCGGCCAGATCGCGCAGGGTGGCCTCGTCGGCGGGATCGCAGAAGAGGAAATAGGTCGTCTCCCGGTCCAGGTGGGCAAGGTGCCGCACCAGGTTCCGGACGTAGGTCCCGATCCCGTAGTCGCGCCACTTGCGTGCGTCGATCGCGATCTTGGGCATGAAGTATTAGGTCAGGGGAGGGACTCACCCAGGGTCCGCGACGGGCGTTCGCACTGCGGCCACCATCGCGTTGATTGGCTGCGACCCCCCCTGAAACCCCCCGTCGCGCGGCGCCGCCGCTTTGCGACGCTGCCGCGCTCTGCGGTCGGCTCTTGGCCTGTTCACCGTAGCACGAAGGGGCGGCGCGGCGAGAGCGAAAAAGCCGCGGGTCTCAGCCGAAAAGCGCCAGGCTCAGGATCGCGCGCTCTTCCGCGCGCCGCTGCCGGCCGGCCGGTCCCCGTCCGGCGCGGAGCCAGGCCCAGGCCGCGCGTCCGGCCATCCAGGCGCGCAGGGCGAGCCGCTCCCCCGCGGAGTTGTGCTTGCCGTAGAAACGCAGGTGGCTGCGGTGGTATTCCAGCCGGGCCAGCGCGGGGGCCCGGTCCATGCTGCGGCCCAGGTGGTGCACGACCTCGGCCGTCGGCGTGTAGACGACGCGCCATCCCGCCCGCCGGACCCGGAGGCAGAGATCGACGTCCTCTTCATAGAGGAAGAAGGACTCGTCGAAGCCGCCCACCGCATCCAGTGCCTCACGACGGGCCATGAAGCACGAGGCCGAGACCCAGTCCGGCTCCTGCTCGCGCTGGGCCAGCGCGGACGCGCGAGAGAGCGCGGCGGCCTCGCCGGCCTTGACCCCGCGCACGAGCCGGCCTTGCCGCCATTCCGCGAGCGGCGTGAGCGCGGGACCGAACGAGACCTGGGGAGCGCCGTCGCTCCCGACCGTGCGGGGGCCGACGATGGCCACGTCGGGGCGGGCCTCGAGGATCGCGCTCAGCGTCCCCACGGTGTCCGGCCGGACTTCGCAATCGCTGTTGACGACGAGGACATGGGGGCCGCGGGCCGCGTGCAGGCCGAGGTTGTTCGCGCGCGAGAACCCGAGGTTCGCGGCGTTCGCGATGACGCGCGCCTCGGGAAAGCGCGCGCGGACGGCCTCCACCGATCCGTCCGTGCTCGCGTTGTCCACCAGGATCGCCTCCAGGGACACGGCGGTGGGCACGAGCAGCGCCTCCAGGCAGCGCAGGAGGTGGTCCCGGGTGTTGTACGAGACCACGATCGCGCTGACGCGGGGGACGCTGCCGCCGGGCGCGGGCGCGCTCACCGTCGCCGGGCGACCCGCGCGAGCGCCCGGCGCGTGCGCTGCGCCGTCTCCGCCCACGAGAACGAGGCGGCCAGGGCCTGGCCGCGGCGCACGAGATCGGCCCTCAGCCGCGGCTCGCGGAGGACGCGGTCGATGGCGGAGGAGACGGCGTCTTCGTCCCCGGGCTCGACGAGCAGCGCGCCCACGCCGAAGATCTCGTTCAGGGCCGGCCGCCGGCTGGTGACGACGGGAACCCCGCGCGCCATCGCCTCCAGCACGGGCAGGCCGAAGCCTTCGTACTCCGAGAGCAGGACGAACACGTCCGCGGCCGCGTAGCGCGCGGCGAGGCCGGCGTCGCTGACGTGGCCGGAGACGTGCACTGCCCCGGCGCCGCCCAGCTGCGCCACCAGCGCCTCGAGGTCGAGCGGAGGATGCGTGCGGTTGTCGCCCACGACTTCGAGGGTGAGATCGGGCCACGCGCGGCGGAGGGAGGCGATGGCGCGCAGCAGGACGGGCAGGCGGCGCCGGTTCAGGATGGCGCCCGCGGTCAGGATCACGGGGCCGCGCGCCCCCAGCCGCGCGCGCGCCTCCTCGCGCGAGGGGGACGGAGGCAGGTCCTCGGCCGCGGCCAGGGGGACATGGACGACGCGCGGGGCGAGGTCGGGGAACCGTTGCGCGATCTCGCGGCGGGTGAAGTCGGAGCAGGCCAGGACCACGCGCGAGGCGCGCAGGCTCGCCGCCACCAGCAGGCGGCGGCGGATGCCGTCGAGGGCGGCGAAGTCGTCCGGCCAGGCGTAGAAGGACAGGTCGTGCACGGCGGTCACGCGGGCAAGGGCGGTCGTGAGGGGACAGGTGTAGGCCGGGCAGAAGAGGACGTCGACGTCGTCGTCCTCCGCCGCGCGGGCCAGGCGGCGTTCCGCCCACCACAGGCCGCGCTCGCGACCCGACCCCAGCGCGCGCGGGACGACGCCGGGAAGGGCGAGGGCCGGGTCGTCGGGCAGCCGCCCCGCGCAGTACACGAGCAGCCGGTCGGCGGCCGTCGCGGACCATGCGCCGAGGAGGTTGCGCAGGTAGCGGCCCGTGCCCGTCGGCCGGCCCTGGAGCTCGCGCCCGTCGATGCCGATGGTGAGGGGCGGCGGATCAGGCACTCAGCACACGCCGATAGAACTCGAGGGTCCGAGCGGCGGCGATGTCCCAGTCGAAGGCCCGGCTGCGCTCGAGCCCGAGGCGGCGCTGCGTGTCACGGCGCGCGGGATCGTCGAGGATCTTCTCGATCCCCCCCGCGATCGATCGCGTATCGAGGGGGTTGACGAGGGTCGCGGCATCACCCGCCACTTCCTCGAGCGCGGATCCGCGCGAGCAGACCACGGGCAGGCCGGCCGCCATGGCCTCGACCACGGGCAGGCCGAATCCTTCTTCGAGAGAGGGCAGGACGAGGGCGGCGGACGTGGCCATGAGGGCCCGGATCTCTCGCGTCTCCAGATAACCGGTGGCCCGGATCTGCGGTCCGCTGATCGTCCCCCCCTGCGCCCATTCCGGACCCGGTCCCACGAGGACGAGCGGCGGGAGACGGGGCCGGCGCCCGGCCAGCCCGATGTACGCCATCGCGAGGTTGACGAGGTTCTTCCGCTTCTCGTCCGTCCCTATATAGAGGATGGCGCCGCGCGGCAGCCCCCGGCGCGCCAGCACCGCGGCCGCCGCCTCGTCCGAGATGGGCAGGCGATAGGCGGGGTCGATCCCGTTCGGGATGACCACGATCTTGCCCGGCGGCACGTCGAGGAGCAGCCGCGCCTCGGAGGCGGTGTGCTCGGAGACGCAGATGACGCCGTCCGCGCGGCGCACGTGGTCGCGCACGAGAGGCGCGTAGTCCCGCCGGATCTCGGCCTCCGTCATGTCCGGATGCTTGAGGAAGAAGAGGTCGTGCAGGGTGACGATGTGCTTGGCCTTGCGGGCGGGGATGAGGAGCGGATGCGGCGAGTGGACGAGGTCGAGGGGGGCGCGGACGATGCGGTCCATGGGCGGCCACTCCAGCCGGTTCCACGCGTAGTTGAGCGCGCGGACGGGGAGGTGGCGGTCCACGAGGACCGCGTTGGGGGGCCAGGTCCGTTGCGGGTAGCGCTCCTTCAGGGAGGCGGAGAAGAGGAAGAACCGGTCGTCGGGGGCGAGCTCCGGCAGCCGCTGGGCCAGGGCCATGACGTACGAGCCCACCCCCGTCGGCTTCGAGAGCGACGGTCGGATGTCGAGGCCGAAGTTCATGCGGGATCGGGAGATGATAGCAGGCCCGGGGTTCGTGTTAGATTCCCCGGTCGCCCCGGTGGGTTCGTGCCCGACAGGAGGGCTGCTTGAAGATCGCGGTCGTGGGGACCGGCTACGTCGGGCTCGTGGTGGGGGCGTGCCTCGCCGAGAACGGCAACAGCGTGGTCTGCGTCGACAACGACGAGAAGAAGGTCGAGGCCCTCCGCCGCGGCGAGATCCCCATCTACGAGCCGGGACTGGCCGAGATGATCCCGCGCAACGTCGCCGAGGAGCGCCTGCGCTTCACCACCGACCTGACCGCGGCCGTCCAGCAGAGCGAGATCATCTTCATTGCCGTGGGGACCCCGCAGGACGAGGACGGCTCCGCGGACCTGCGCCACGTCCTGGCCGTCGCGGACGGCATCGGCCGGGCCATGAACGGCTTCAGGGTCATCGTCAACAAGTCCACGGTGCCGGTGGGGACCACGGAGAAGGTGAGGAGGGCCGTATCCGCGGTCAGCACCCATCCATTCGCGGTGGTCTCGAACCCCGAGTTCCTGAAGGAAGGCACCGCGGTCGAGGACTTCCTCAAGCCCGATCGCGTCATCATCGGCGTCGACGACGAGCGTGCGCGCTCGGTCATGTCCGAGCTCTACGCGCCCTTCGTGCGCACCGGCAACCCCGTCCTGGTCATGGACTGCGCGTCCGCGGAGCTCACGAAATACGCGGCCAACGCCATGCTGGCCAGCCGCATCTCGTTCATGAACGAGATCGCGAACCTGTGCGACCTCATGGGGGCGGACGTGGGCCAGGTCCGGCGTGGCATCGGGACCGACTCGCGCATCGGCTCCTCGTTCCTGTTCCCGGGGATCGGGTACGGCGGGTCCTGCTTCCCGAAGGACGTCAAGGCCCTGATGAAGACGGCGGAAGAGGCCGGCCTGGAGCTGCGCGTGGTCAAGGCCGTCGACGCCGCCAACGAGGCGCAGCGGCGGGTCCTCGTCCCCCGCATCGCCGCCCACCTCGGGACCCTGAAGGGCAAGGTCGTCGCGATCTGGGGACTCGCGTTCAAGCCCCGCACCGACGATATGCGCGAGGCGCCCGCGGCCGCGGTCATCGACGGCCTGCTCGCGGCCGGGGCCGCCGTACGCGCGTACGACCCCAAGGCCATGGCCGTCGCGCGCCGCGTCTACGGCGAGCGCCTCCACTTCTGCAAGCGCAGCTACGAGGCCGTCGAAGGCGCGGACGCGCTGGTCGTGGCCACCGAGTGGAACGAGTTCCGGGAGCCGGACTTCGCCCGCGTGAAGGCGCTCATGCGGCACCCGGCCGTGTTCGACGGCCGCAACATCTACAACCCGCAGGTCCTGCGCGAGATGGGCTTCCATTACGAGGGCATCGGGCGCCGGTGAGAGTGCTCGTCACTGGGGGAGCAGGCTACATCGGGAGCCACGGCGTCCGGGAGCTGCGGGAGGCCGGGCATCAGGTGGCCGTCCTGGACGACCTCTCCTACGGCCACCGTGAAGCCGTTCCGGGCGATGTCCCCCTGATCGACGCCGACCTGGCCGACGCCTCCGCGCTGCGGCGCGGCCTCGAGGGCGCGGACGCGGTCGTCCATTTCGCGGGCCTTCTCAGCGTCGCGGAGTCCGTGCGCGACCCCGCGTCGTACTACCGGGCCAACGTCGTGAAGGGGCTGGCCCTCCTGGACGCGATGGCGGCGGCGGGCGTGCGGCGGATCGTCTTCAGCTCGACCTGCGCGGTCTACGGAGTGCCCGTGCGTGTCCCCATCGACGAGGACCATCCCCAGGAGCCGATCAACTCCTACGGCGCGACCAAGCGCGCCTTCGAGCGCGCGCTCATGGACTACGCGCGCGCCGGGCTCCTGCGCGCGGTGGCCCTGCGCTACTTCAACGCCGCCGGCTGCCATCCCGACGGCTCGCTCGGCGAGGACCACACCCCGGAGGTGCACCTCATCCCCCTGGCCGTGGATGCCGCGCTCGGCCGCGGGGCAGGGCTGACCATCCACGGGGACGACTACGACACGCCCGATGGCACCTGTGTCCGCGACTACATCCACGTGCAGGATCTCGCGCGCGCGCACGTGGCGGCGCTGGGTCTCGAAGCGGGCGCGCCCTTCCAGGCCTTCAACCTCGGGACAGGCCGCGGCCGGTCCGTTCGGGAGGTCGTCACCGCCGTCGAGCGGGTGACCGGCCGCCCGGTCGCGGTGACGACGGGGCCGCGCCGCCCCGGCGATCCGCCCATGCTGGTCGCGCAGGCCGACCGTGTGCGCGAGGCCACCGGCTTCGCGCCGCGCTGGCTCGATCTGGAGGCGATCGTCGAGACGGCCGCCCGCTGGCGCCGCGACCATCCGCACGGCTACGGCGGCGGGCAATGAGCCGCGGCCGGCCGACGCCGCTCGTGGATCCGCTCCTGAGCGTGGTCATGCCGATCTACAACGAGCGCGCCACCGTCGAGGAGATCATCGACCGCGTGCTGAAGGTGCCCCTGCGCGTCGAGCTGATCGCGGTCGACGATGCCTCCACGGACGGCAGCCGCGACCTCGTGGCGGGGCTGGCCGCCAAGCGCGGATTCAAGCACATCCTGCAGGAGAGGAACCGCGGCAAGGGCGCGGCCGTGCGGCGGGGGATCGCGGAGGCGACGGGCGACGTCATCGTGGTGCAGGACGCGGACCTCGAATACAGCCCGGAGGAGTATCCGGAGCTGCTCGACCTGATCGTCAAGGGCAAGGCCGACGCCGTCTACGGCAGCCGCTTCATCGGCCGGCACCGCTGCTTCCTCTTCACGCACTACCTGGCCAACCTGTTCCTGAACCTGGTCACCAACGTCCTCTACAACACGACCATGACGGACATGGAAACGTGCTTGAAGGCGATCCGCGCCGACCTCCTGAAGTCGCTGCCCCTGCGCAGCGAGCGCTTCGGCATCGAGCCCGAGATCACGGCCAAGCTCTTCAAGCGCGGCGCCCGGGTGTACGAGGTCCCGATCACGTACGAGGGGCGGGACTACTCGGAAGGCAAGAAGATCACGTGGCGGGACGGGTTCCCGGCCCTGTGGACTCTCGTGAAGTACCGTTTCGTGGACTAGGGTCAGTCGCTGCGCAGCGATTCGCAGGGATCGACGCGCGAGGCCCGGCGCGCGGGCACGTAGGCCGCGAGACCGCCGATCGCGAGCATGAGCGAAGCCATCGCGGCGAAGGTCGGGGCATCGAAGGCGGCGACGCCGAAGAGCAGCCCGGAGAGGGCCCGCGTGGCGGCCAAGGCGGTGAGGAGCCCGATGGCGACGCCGAGCGCGACCACGCGCGCGCCCTGCGCGACCACCATCCGCCGCACCGCGGCGGCGGTGGCGCCGAGGGCCATGCGCACGCCGATCTCCCGCGTCCGTTCCGCCACCACGACCGACAGCACGCCATAGAGGCCGAGCGCGCCCAGGAAGAGCGCGAGCGCCGACACCACGCCCAGGGTGAGCAGCGTGAAGGAAAGCGCGACCATCGACCTCGCGGCCAGCTCCGCCATCGTGTAGACCCGGTACATGGGCGCCTCCGGCGCGACCTCGCGGATCAGCGTACGGACCTCGGGCGCGATGGCCTCGGCGCGCGCGGTCTTGATCACGTAGGCGGGCGTGGTGATGGACCACGAGGTGGGCGTCGGGCCCACCAGCGGGTAGTAGACGAGAGCCTGCGGCTTGTCGCGGAAGCCGTACTGCATCACGTCCTCCACGACGCCCACGACGGTGTGCCAGGCTGCCTGTCCCTGTTGCTGCAAGCGGCGGCCGACGGCGCGCTGTCCGGGGAAGAGCAGTCGGGCCGCCGAGCGGCTGATCACCACTTTGCCGTGGGCCGACAGGTGGTCGGCGGTCTCGAAGGGCCGGCCATCGAGCACTTCGATCGACATCGTCCGGAAGTAGTCGCCGGCCGCGAACGTCCAGGTGAGGGGCCGGCCGGCGTCCGGACCCTCCGGCATGTCCTCGCTGCGGAAGCGGTCGCCGTGCGTGCCTTCGTCGAGGGGCACGTTCTCGACGATCCCCACCGAAGTCACCCCCGGGAGCGCGGCCAGCCGATCGAGGAAGGCGAGGTGGAAGCGCGCCCAGCTCGGGCCGTCCTTGAGCGCGGGCTGCTCCGGCGCGAACTGGAACGTGAAGACGTCGCGCGTGTCGTAGCCGGGGTCGACGGACCGCAGGGCGAGGAAGCTGCGCATCAAGAGCCCGGCCCCGATCAGCAACACCAGCGCCATCGCGGTCTGGGCCGCCACCAGCCCGTCGCGCCCGAAGCGCCGCCGCCGGGTCGAGCCACGGCCGCCCTCGCGCAGACGCGCGAGGTTCGGCGACGCCCCGCGCCACGCCGCCGCGCCCCCGCACAGGAGGCCGGAGACGAGCGCGGCCAGCAATGTGAAGAGCAGCGTGCGGCCGCTGAGGGTGACTTCGGCCAGTCGCGGGATGCCGGCGGGCGCGGCGCGCAACAGGACGGGCAGGCTCAGCCCGGCCAGCCCCACCGCGAGAGCGCCGGCCAGGAGCGCTGCCACCAGCGCCTCCGCCATCTGCAGCCGCACGAGCTGCGCGCGCGAGGCCCCGATGGCGCGGCGCACGGCGAGGTCGCGGTGGCGCGCCTCGACGCGCACCATGAAGAGGTTCGCCACGTTGACGCAGGCGATGAGCAGAACGATCGCGGTGGCCGCGAAAAGGATCCACAGCGACCGGGCCGCCGGACCCAGCATCTCGTCGAGCAACGGGCGCACCACGGCGCGGTGCCGCTCGATGAGCCGCGCGTAGCCCGGCGTTCCACCGAAGCGCTCCGGCAGCCCTCGCGCCAGCGCGGTGAGCTCCGCGGCCACCGCCTCGCGGTCCGTGCCGGGCGCCATCCGCCCCACCAGGTTCCAGCCGAACCGTCCGGGCGTCAGACCCTCGGCGCGTACCTGGGCCACGATCCACAACAGCGCGCCGTCGTTCGGGAACTGGAACTCCGGCCGCATCACGCCGACGATGGTGTGGCTCAACCACGAGCGCCACAGGGCGTCGCTGATCACGGCGACCCGGTCCTCGTCCGCGGCCACGGGCAGCCGCCCGAGCGCGGGCAGCGCGCCGAGCGTCGAATACAGGGAGTTCGTGACCGCCGCCATCCGCACGCGCTCGACGCGGTCGCCGACCCGAAGCGAGTTGGTGAAGGTGCTGTAGATCGCGACGTCCTCGAGCCGGCGCGAGACTTCCTTGTACTGGAGGTAGAACTCGCCGGCCACGCCGAACTCGCCCGTCATCTCCGAGCCGGGCGCTTCGGCGGCGACGAAGACGAGCCTCTCCGGGTGGCCATAGGGGAGCGGAGAGATCACCACGCGGTCGAGGACGGTAAACACGCTCGCGATCGTCCCGATGGCGAGCGCCAGCGTCCCGACCACGGTGGCCAGGAAGCCGGGCGTCCGCCTCAGCGTGCGCAACGCGTGGCGCAGCTCCGCGCCCCAGCCGTCCAGGTTGAAGCTCGAGCTCATGGAGGTTCCTTCTTTCTCGAGGGGGACGCCCGGCCAGGAAGGACGAAGCCGCTCGGCGAAAGCGGAGCGGCCGATGTCGAGCGCGGTGACGAGGAACGAGAGGAAAGCGGCCAGCCGCCCGCGCGAGAGATCGCGCTCGCAGTCGAGCGCGGCGTGCTCGACGATCGCGGCGCCGAAGTGAGCACGGAACGACGGGGGAAAGAGCCGCACCAGGAGGCGAACCAGGGTCCTCACGAACGCCCCCGCGCGAGCCCGAGCCGCTTCTCGGCCACGGCGGCGGCCTGCTTCAGTCGACCCGCCTCCTCGCCCAGCGTGCGACGGCCGGCGGCGGTCAGCGCGTAATACCGCCGGGCCAGCCCGGGATGAGGGATCTCGGCCTCAGCCTCACTCTCTGCGACGAGCCCCTCGCTGATGAGCCGCGCGATGACGCGATAGAGCGACCCGGCCCGCGGCAGCAGCGTGCCCCCTGATTCGGCCGCGACCCGCTCGGCGATCGCGTATCCGTGGAGGGCCCCGCTCGCCAGGGCCAGCAGGACGTGGAATTCGATCAGGCTCGCCCCCATATCCCTCTCCGCCTCCTCAAATACGCCGTCGGAGTATATGACGCTGGCCCGCCCGGAAAGGTTGTGCCGAGCTCAAAGGGTTGCAAGCGGGTCGCCGCGGCTGATATGATGCGGGGTCCGCGCGGCACGTAAAAGACACGCCGGTAAGGAGATGACGAAATAGCCCTACCCGCCAGGCCGGCCGCCGTGCCTCCGCGCGCCAGCCGAAGCCGGCCGTCGAAAAGTTCCGCATTGGCCCATCGGCTGACGACGGCGCTCGCGGAGCTGCGGGAGGACTTCGGCCAGTTCCGGCGGCTGTTCGCGTTCACCCGCCCCTACCGGGCTCTCCTCTTCGCCTCCTGGATCGCGACCGCCGGCTATGCGGCCACGAGCGCCGGGCTCGTCCACATGGTCCAGCCGATCTTCGACGACGTCCTCATCAGCCACCTGCGGGCCTGGCAAGTGGCGGCCACGATCCTGGTCCTCTACCTCGTGAAGGGCGTGTGCTCGTTCCTCTCCACGACCCTCGTCGCCGCCGCCGGCCAGCGCGCGGTCACCGACCTGCGCAACCGCCTCTACGAGCACATCCTGAGCCAGTCGTTCACGTTCCTCTCCCGCAACAGCACCGGCTCGCTCATGAGCCACATCACGACCGACGTGGAGAAGATCCAGAACGCCGTCTCCGAGATGGCGGGCGACCTGCTCAAGGAGGGCCTCACCGTCGTGGGCCTGGTGGCGATCCTCGTCTTGAAGGACTGGCGGCTCGCGCTTCTCGCCCTCGTGGGCATGCCCCTCGCGTTCTATCCCCTGGTGCGCCTGGGCCGGCACGTGCGCGCGAGCAGCGAGACGTCGCTGCGCCGGTGGCGCGACATCTCCGAGATCCTGCAGGAGACGATCTCCGGCTTCCGGGTGGTGAAGGCGTTCGGCATGGAGGGATTCGAGACCTCGCGCTTCCGCCGGGCGGCCGCGCGCCTGTTCCACGTGAACATGCGGATCACCCGCGCCACCGCCGTGCTGCCGCCCCTCATGGAGGCGGTGGGGGGCGTGGCCCTGGTGGGCGCCCTGTTCTACGGGAGCTACGCGATCCGGTCGGGCCGGCTCACCACGGGCGCCTTCACGTCGTTCCTGGCCGCGCTGTTCGCCATGTACACGCCGATCAAGCGGCTGTCCCGCCTCAACGCCACCCTGCAGGGCGCCATGGCGGCGAGCGGCCGCATCTTCGAGGTGCTGGACACGCACCTCGAAGTGCGCGAGGCCGAGGGATCGCGTCCGCTGCCGCGCCCCCGGGGCGACATCGACTACCGGGAGGTCGGCTTCCAGTACGCGGACGGGCACGGGGCGAACGTGCTCCGGAGCGTCTCCTTCACCGCGCGGGCGGGCGAGGTGGTCGCCATCGTGGGCACGAGCGGGGCGGGGAAGACGACGCTCATGAACCTGCTCCCGCGCTTCTACGACGTGACGGACGGCGTGATCACCATCGACGGCGTGGACGTCCGCGAGGTCACGCTGAAGAGCCTGCGCGAACAGATCGGCCTCGTCACCCAGGAGACGGTGCTCTTCAACGACACGGTGAGCGCGAACATCGCCTACGGGCTCGAGGACGTGGACGAGGCGCGCATCGAGTCCGCGGCGCGGGCCGCGTTCGCGCACGACTTCATCCTCGACCTGCCGCGGCGCTACGACACCGTGATCGGCGAGCGGGGGAGCCGGCTCTCCGGCGGCCAGCGCCAGCGCATCGCGATCGCGCGCGCGCTCCTCAAGGACCCGCCCATCCTGATCCTGGACGAGGCGACCTCGGCCCTGGACGCGAAATCCGAGCAACTCGTCCAGCAGGCGCTGTCGAACCTGATGAAGGGCCGCACCACTCTGGTGATCGCGCACCGCCTGGCCACCGTCCGCCGGGCCGACCGCATCGTCGTGCTCGACGGGGGCGAGGTGAAGGAGACGGGCACGCACGAGGAGCTGCTGAAGCGTCCGAACGGCCTCTACAGCCGGCTCTACGAGCTGCAGTTCACGCCGGAGGATCCCGCCCTGTGAGCATCCGCTCGATGACGGGCTACGGCACCGCGGCCGCGGAGTCGGACGCGCTCAAGGCCGCGGTGACGGTGCGCAGCCTCAATCACCGCTACCTCGACGTCAGCGTCCACCTCCCGCGGCGCCTGCAGGCCCTGGAGACGGACATCAAGCGGGTCGTGCAGGAACGGATCAGCCGGGGCCGGGTCGAGCTGGCGGTGCAGGCGGCCGTCATGCGCGAGGAGGAAGGGGTCGTGGTGGCGCCGCGCCCCCTCGTGGCGGCTCTCGTGCGCGCGCTGCGTCAGATCAAGTCGGAGCACGCCCTCGCGGGCGAGGTCGCGGTCGCGGACGTGGCGCGGTTCCCGGGCGCGCTGGAGGTGCTGGAAGGCCCGGAGGGCCTCGACGAGGACCGCCGCCGCGAGCTCCTGGCGTGCGTGACGCGGGCCCTGGACGGGCTCCAGGGCATGCGCGACACCGAGGGCGCGCATCTGCAGCAGGACCTTCACGGCGCGCTGGCCGCCATCGACGGCGCGGCCCGGCGCATCGCGGAAGACGTGGAGGCGGGGAAGGCTTCGCGGCGCGATGCGCTGGTGGAGAAGGTCCGCACCGCCTGTCAGGACCTGCCCCTCGACGATTCGCGTCTCTACCAGGAAGTCGTGCGCCTCGTGGATCGCCACGACGTGATGGAAGAGCTCCAGCGGCTGCGCAGCCACGTCGCCCAGGCCGGGCAGGCCCTCCAGGCGCAGGGACCTTCGGGCAAGCGCCTCGATTTCCTGGCCCAGGAGATGGCGCGGGAAGCGAACACCATCGGAAGCAAGGCCGTATCCTCGGAGGTGGTACAGGACGTGGTGGCACTCAAGACCGAGATCGAACGGCTGCGCGAGCAGGTCCAGAACGTTGAGTGAGCGCCTGCCCAGCCTGGTCGTGGTGTCCGGACCCTCGGGGGCCGGCAAGTCGACGATCCTCGCCCGTGTGCTCGAGGAGATGCGGAACCTGCGCTTCTCGGTCTCGCACACCACACGCGCGGCGCGCGAGGGGGAGACGGAGGGCGTGCACTATCACTTCGTGGATCGCCACACCTTCGAGGGCATGCGGGGCCGGAAGCTCTTCCTGGAGTCGGCGGAAGTCCACGGCCAGCTCTACGGCACCTCGCGCGCGGAGTACGACCGCGCCTCCGCGGACAGCGTAGACCTGCTCCTCGACCTCGACGTGCAGGGCGCGGCCCAGGTCCGCGAGGCCTTCCCGGACGCCGTGAGCGTCTTCATCCTTCCTCCGTCCTATACTGACCTCGAACGCCGGCTGCGCGGGCGGGGCGCGGAGAACGAGGGCAACTTCCACCGGCGGCTGCAGGCCGCGGGCGAGGAGCTGCTCCTGTACCGGCAGTACGCGTACGCCATCATCAACGACGACCTCGACCGCAGCGTCGAGCACCTCAAGTGCATCATCCGGGCCGCCCGCTGCCGCACCAGCCGCATGGAGCCGCTGGCGCAGAAGATCCTGGGGACTTTTCCCCCGAGCAAGGAGAGCTGACGTGACGCACCTCATTCTTCCGAAGAACGTCGACAGCAAGTTCCGTTTCATCACCGTGGCCGCGCAGAGGGCCAAGCAGCTCCAGAACGGAGCCAAGCCGCGCGTGGAAGCGCGGAGCCGCAAGCCCACGCGCATCGCCATGCAGGAAGTCCTGGCCGAGGCCGTGTCCTGGGAGATCAGGGACGAGAAGGAGATGGCCGCCGCCGCCAGCGCCGCGATCGCCGCCGCCAACGAAGCCGCCCGCTAGAGGTCGCGGACAGGCCATGCCCACCGTCGTCCTCGGCGTCACGGGTTGCATCGGGGCCTACAAGGCCTGCGAGGTGCTGCGCGACTTGCAGCGCCGAGACGTGGACGTGCACGTGGTGATGACGAAGCACGCCACCGAGTTCGTCTCCGCGATGACGTTCGAGGCGCTCTCGCGCCACCCCGTGTTCCTCGACCAGTTCGCGCTGGGAGCGGAGGGCGACATCCGCCACATCAGCCTGGCCGACGCGGCCCTGTACCTGGCCACCAAGGCCAAGGTGGTAGTGGCGCCGGCCATGAACGTGAACATGTTCGACCATCCGGCGGTGCGCGAGAACCTCGACATCCTGCGTGCCCGCGGCGTGCGCATCGTGGATCCTGGGTCGGGGTACCTCGCGTGCGGGTGGCTCGGCCGCGGCCGTCTGGCCGAGCCGGCGGACATCGTGTCCGCGGCCATGGAGGAGCTGGGCCTCACTGCGTCCGGGGACCTGGCCGGGGAGACCGTGCTCGTGACGGCGGGCCCGACGGTCGAGGACCTCGACCCCGTGCGCTTCCTCTCGAACCGCTCGACGGGACGCATGGGCTTCGCGCTGGCGGAAACGGCGCGAGATCGGGGCGCGCGCGTGGTCCTGGTCGCCGGGCCCACGTCCATCGAGCCGCCGGCCGGGATGGACGTCGTCCAGGTGCGTTCGGCGGAGGAGATGGCACGCGCGGTCGGAGACCGCGTCGGCCCCGCCACCATCGTGGCCATGGCCGCGGCCGTCTCCGACTACCGCCCGGCCGAGCGCGCACCGTCGAAGCTCAAGAAGACGCCCGGGGAGGGCACGCTCGTCCTCACGCGGACTCCGGACATCCTCGCCACCCTGGGCAAGTCGAAGGGCCGGCGCTTCGTGATCGGCTTCGCCGCCGAGACCGACCGCGTCCTGGAGAACGCGCGCGCCAAGCGGGCGGCCAAGAACGCCGACCTCCTGGTCGCGAACGACGTGAGCCGTCCCGACAGCGGGTTCGCGTCCGACCACAACGCCGCCGTGCTCATCGACGCCGAAGCGGAGACGGAGCTGCCGCTCATGAGCAAGCGCGCGCTGGCGGATCGCATCTGGGATCGGGTGCTGGCCCTCCGCGCGCGGCCCTCGCCAAAGGCCCTGGCCAAGCGTGCCGCGCGTCCCGCCCGCCGGAAGTGACGAAGGTTCCGGACGACGTCCGGGTCGACCTGCGCGAGCGGGCGCGGTACTTCGCGGAGCTGACGGACGTCGGCGTGCCGCGGAGCGCGCTGGCCGCGCCCGTAAGCGACGTATCGGTACCGCTCCTCGTCTCCGCCGCCGCGAAACCGGTGCGGGCTCCCGCGGCGCCAGTCCTCACCAGCGAAGGCGTCGAGCTCCGCGACCTGGAAGCGATACGGGGCTGGATCGGCGACTGCCAGCGCTGCAAGCTCGCGGGCGGACGCAAGACGATCGTGTTCGGCCAGGGCAGTCCGCAGGCGCAGCTCATGTTCGTGGGCGAGGCCCCGGGCGCGGACGAGGACGAGCAGGGACTCGCCTTCGTGGGCCGCGCGGGCCAGCTCCTCACCGACATCATCGAGAAGGGCCTGAAGATCCCGCGCAAGGACGTGTTCATCGCGAACGTGCTCAAGTGCCGGCCGCCGCAGAATCGCAATCCGGAGCCGGACGAGATCCTGTCCTGCCAGCCCTTCCTCGAGAAGCAGATCGCGCTCATCCGGCCCAAGGTGCTCGTCGGCCTGGGCAAGTTCTCGGCGCAATGGCTCTTCAAGTCGATGGAGCCCATCTCCCGGCTCCGCGGGCGCATCGGCGATTACGACGGCATCAAGGTCGTGCCGACCTTCCATCCCGCGTACCTGCTCCGGAACCCCGGGGCCAAGAAGGACGTATGGGAAGACATGAAGGTCGTACGGCGGCTGCTGGCCGGGGACGAGCCCTGAGCCCCGGGGCGGCCGCCGCTTCCTCCTGACCCCGCACGTCCCCCTCGCCGCATAGAGTCGTCCGGATGGACGCTCGCGCCGTGGAAGTGGCACTTCCGCTGCCTCTTCAATGCACGTTCACGTATCGCCTGCCCGAGGGCGCCTCCATGCCTGCGCGCGGAGTGCGCGTGCTCGTTCCCTTCGGACCGCGCCGCGTGATCGGCCTCGTCACCGGCATCGCCACCGCCCTGCCGGAGACGATGAAGGACGTGGTCGAGGTGCTCGACGAGGTGCCGCTGGCCCCTCCGCCGCTGCTCGACCTGGCCACGTGGATCAGCGAGCACTATCTGGCACCGCCCGGCGAGTGCCATCGCCTGGTGCTTCCCCCGGCCGGAGTGCGGGCCAGCCGCGCGGTCGTGCGGCTCTCCGGCGGGGAGATGAGCCCGAGCGACGACGATCCGGTCCTGGCCGCGCTGCGCGCCGGCCCCCTGCCCCTCTCGACGCTGGCCAAGCGGATGGGCCGTGATCCGACGGCACGGATCGCGAGGCTGCGGCGCGAGGGCCGGGTGGAGGTCGATCAGGACCTGGCCCGGCCCGGATTCCGCCAGCTCCGTATCGCCGTGCTCACGCCCACGGCCGCGGACCTCAGACCGCGCGGGCGTGCCCAGGCGGAAGTGCTGGGACGCCTGACCGCCGCCGGTGGTCGCGCGCCCGTACCCCACGTCCTGCGCGACCGTCCTTCCCTGCGCGGCGCGCTCGATCGCCTCGTCGAGCAGGGCGCGATCACGATCGAGGAGGAGCGCGCGGTCCGGACGCCCGAGATGCTGGAGGGCCCGGTGAAGCTGCGCCCGGAGCCGACCGGAGACCAGGCCTCCGTCCTCCAGCCGATCCTCGCCGCCCTCGGTGCGGGCTTCGCGCCCTTCCTCCTCCACGGGGTCACCGGCAGCGGCAAGACCGAGGTCTACTTCCGGGCCATCGAGCGCACCCTGGAGCAGGGCCGGAGCGCATTGCTCCTCGTCCCGGAGATCGCGCTGACTCCGCTGCTCGTCCGCGCGGCCGTGGGGCGCCTGGGCGCGGTGGTCTCCGTCCTGCACAGCGAGCTGTCGGTGGGGGAGCGCCACGATCAGTGGTGGCGCCTGCGCGAAGGCGAGGCCCGCGTGGCCATCGGGGCGCGCTCCGCAGTGTTCGCGCCCCTCACCGACGTCGGCCTGGTCATCGTGGACGAGGAGCACGAGGCGGCCTACAAGCAGGACGAGAGCCCGCGCTACCACGGCCGCGACGTGGCGGTCATGCGCGCGCGCCTCGAGGGCGCGGTGGTCCTCCTGGGGTCGGCCACTCCGTCCCTGGAATCGAACCACAACGCCCTCGCGGGCAAGTACCGGCGGCTCGTCCTGCCGCGCCGCATCGGCAGCCAGGGGATGGCGCGCGTCGACGTCGTGGACCGCCGGCAGGCCCTCAAGGCGGGCGCGGACCCCATCCTCACCCCGCCCTTGCGCGACGCGCTGGCGGAGCGGCTGGCCCGGAAGGAGCAGTCGCTCCTTCTCCTCAACCGGCGCGGCTACGCGACGAGCCTGCTGTGCCGCGAGTGCGGCATGCAGGCCATGTGTCCCAACTGCTCGGTGGCGCTGACCCTGCACAAGGGCGGCCGTGTCGCCCTGTGCCACTACTGCGCCTTCGAGACGTCCGCACCGCGCGCCTGCGGCTCGTGCAAGGGCGAATATCTCCGGCTCACCGGATACGGCACGGAGAAGGTGCTGGAGGCCGTGCGCGCCGCGCTGCCCACCGCGCGCGTGGAACGCCTCGACCGCGACCTCGCCGTCCGCCGGGGCGCGGTCGCGCACGTCCTGGCCTCGTTCGAGGCGGGGGAGACCGACATCCTGGTGGGCACGCAGATGATCGCCAAGGGTCACGACTTCCCGCGCGTGACGCTCGTGGGGGTGGTGGACGCGGACGTCGGCCTCGGCCTCCCCGACTTCCGCGCCGCCGAGCGCACGTTCCAGCTCCTCACCCAGGTCGCGGGCCGGTCGGGGCGAGCCGACCTTGCCGGAGAGGTGATCCTGCAGAGCCATCGCCCGGACCACTACGCCTTGCAGCTGGCCTGCGCGCAGGACTACGACGCGTTCTTCGAGCGCGAGATGGAGTTCCGGCGCACCATGGCCTATCCGCCCGCGGCCACCCTGGTGAACCTCGTCCTGCGCGCGCGCGACTCCACGGAAGGGGCGGAGGCCGCGGACGCCGTCGCCGCCCGGCTCCGCGGCCTGGCGGGAGGAAACTTCCGCGTGCTGGGTCCGGCCTTCGCGCCCCTGGCGCGCCTGCGGCAGGAGCACCGTTTCCAGATCCTGCTGAAGGGCCGGCGCAAGGCGATGCGGGACGCGGTACGCGAGGCGCTGGTCGAGCGCTACGGCCGCGTGCGCTGGCCCGGGGTGGCCGTCGACGTCGATCCCGTGACCATCATGTGAGAACGGCTAGAAGCCGACCTGGTGACGGAAGGAATTCACGAAGTCGGCCCAGGAAATGAGGATGGGCTTCGGTGTGAAGCACAGGGCGAACACCACCAGCCCGACGAGGCCGATCAGAACGCGAGCGCGGCCGACGGGCCGGTGGTCGGCGAGGGTCGGAGGGTGTCGCTTGCCGATGAAGAGCATCACCAGCATCCAGACCAGCCACAGCGGGCTGAACCAGAGGAGGACCAGGCCCATCACCTGCACGACGCGCGAGAGAACCACCGCGCGGCGCCGCAAGATCGCGTAGGCCACGTGCCCGCCGTCGAGTTGTCCCACCGGCATGAGGTTCAGCGCGGTGACGAGGAACCCGAACCAGGCGGCGAGGCCGAGCGGCCCGAGGACGAACGCCGTGCCATTCGGTGCATCGGGGCGCAGGGCGTGCGCGATGAGCTCGAAGATCAGGGGGTGCCCGAACATGTCTCGGTCCGTTCCCTCGCCGATGGGAACGGGAATGGCCTGATGCACGGCCAGAAACATCACGCCGCACGCGACCACGAACCCGGCGAGCGGGCCGGCAATGCCGACGTCGAACAGGACCTTCCGGTTGGGAAATGGGCTCTTGATCCGGATGACCGCCCCGAAGGTGCCGATGAAGCTCAGCGGCATCCAGGCGAATCCGGGGCCGATGGGGGCCCACGGCGCGGGGATGAAGAAGGGCAGGGTCGAGTTGACGCCGTAGATCCGGCAGGCGAGGTAGTGGCCCATCTCGTGGGCCAGGAGGATGCTCATGAGCCCGAGGACGAGGCGCAATCCGCCCGAGGGTCCCATCTCACTGTTCGCACCGGCGAAGTAGATCGATGCGATCGTCAGCACGAACGAGACGAGGTTCGGCCAGGCGCCGCGCCAGGGTGACGGCAGGCCCGCGGCGTGCACCTCCTCCCAGTATTCCGGGGAGGCGTACTCCGGCCCGCTGCGCGGGGCGTCAGCGGTTTCGGTCGAATCCGTGGGCTGCTCCGTGGGCTGGACCTGGACGGGTGGAGGCGCGCGTCGCCTACTGCCCGAGGTTCTGGAGGTCCTTGCCGGGCTTGAAGCGGATCGTGCGTCCGGGGGGGATCTTCACTTCCTTGCCCGTCCGCGGGTTCCGGCCGATTCCGCGCTTGCGCGGCTTGACCTGGAAGACGCCGAACCCCCGCAGCTCGATCCTCTCCCCACGCATCATGGAGTCCTTCATCGCCTCGAGGACGGCCTCGACCGCCACTTCGGCCTTCACCTTCGTGATGTCGGCGGCCTTGCTGACCTCGTTGATGATGTCCACCTTGATCATGGGGATGGACCTCCTTCTAAGTTCTGCGTATTGTAGGATTAGCGGGAAAATGATGTCAACCTGAACGTGCGCATGGTCACACTCCCCCGAATTGCCCTCGTTGGGCGGCCAAACGTCGGCAAGTCCACGCTCTTCAATCGGATCTGCGGCCACCGCAAGGCGATCATCGATTCGCGCCCGGGATCGACGCGCGACCGCAACTACGTGCAGACGTCGTGGCAGGGCGCCGGCTTCGAGCTCATCGACACCGGAGGCCTGCTTCTGGAGACGGACGATCCCTTGCTCGGGCCGGCGTCGGACCAGGCGGAGCGCGCGATCGCGGAGGCGGACCTCGTGCTGCTCGTCGTGGACGGGCGCGCCGGGCTCATGCCCGACGACGCGGCCATCGCGCAGCGCCTGCGCAAGTCGGGCAAGCGCGTGATCGTCGCCGTCAACAAGATCGAAGGCAGCGACGAGGTGGCCGGAGAGTTCGCGCGGCTCGGATTCGACCCGATCCTGCCCCTCTCCGCGGAGCACGGCCTCGGGGTGGGAGACCTCCTCGACGCGGCCCTCGCGCTCGTGCCCCGAGTGGAGGAGAGCGAGGAGAAGGACTCGTCCCTCAAGCTCGCGATCGTGGGCCGCCCGAACGTGGGGAAGTCCTCGCTCCTGAACCGCTTCATCGGCGAGGAGCGCGCGCTCGTCTCCGCGATCCCGGGCACCACGCGCGATGCGGTGGACAGCCTGCTCGAGAAGGGAGGCAAGCGCTACCTGTTCGTCGATACCGCGGGCATCCGGCGCTCACGCCTGCTGAAGGAGAACGTGGACCACGTCAGCGTGGTGCTGGCGCGGCGGGCCCTCGAGCGCGCAGACGTGGCCCTCCTCCTCATCGACGCGACGGAGGGGGTGCGCGAGATGGACGCGACCATCGGCGGCTATGCGCTGGAGGCCGGGCGCCCGACCGTCATCGTGGTGAACAAGTGGGATGAAGCGGACGCGCGCGGGCTCAAGCAGAAGGCCTTCCGGGAGGAGCTGCGCGACCACCTCAAGTTCCTGGCCTGGGCCAAGATCGTCTTCATCTCGGCCAAGACGGGGCACGGTCTCAACGCCCTGCTCGCGGCCGCGGAGAAGGCGGCGGCCGCCGGCCGCACGCGGATCACCACGGGCCAGTTCAATCGCTTCCTGGCCGAGGCCGCCCGGCGCTTCCCGCCCAAGGCCATGAAGGGGAACCATCAGGTGAAGATCCTCTTCGGCACGCAGGTCGGCATCTCCCCGCCGACGTATGCCTTGTCCCTGAACCACCCGGTGGACCTGCACTTTTCCTACCGCCGTTATCTCGAGAACCAGCTCCGGGAGACGCTCGACCTCGAGGGCACCCCGGTCGTGATCAAGGTGCGCACCCGCAAACACTGACCGACGTTGGGCGTCGCTGGCGTGCCGGAGCGCGGGGTGCGCGGCCTTGCTTCGGGCGCCCCGCACGACCTCAGTAAGGACGGCGCGTGGGTCCCCACCCACGCGATCAGCAATAAGGAGTTATACGCGGGGCGCCCTACGCCGCGGCCGCTGTTACCCCACGCTCCTGCGTGCCCGCCAGCGACGCGAGACGCCCGCCCGGCTCTCTCCCGCGCACGTTTTCCCTTGACATGGGTGCCATCGACTCATATAATCCCTTAACTTTTTTCCCTAAGTACCTGCACACGTTACGTTTTTAGGTAACCTCACAAAGCGCGAGGCGGCGCCGTCGATGACCAAGGCCGACATCGCCCGGATCGTATACGAGCGTCACGGCGGCATCTCGAACCGGGAGGCGGCCCGGCTGGTCGAGATCATCTTCGACTCCATAAAGGGCAAGCTCGGCCACGGCGAGAAGGTCCAGATCACGGGTTTCGGGACGTTCGTGGTCCGTCAGAAACGGCAGAGGCGAGGCAGGAGAGGAGATGGTGATCAAGCCCCGCCGGTCGGTGGTGTTCCGTCCTTCCAAGCTCTTCGCCGCGTCACCCGAGTAATCGCTCCTCGGCCGATCCATGGACAAGAAGATCCCGAACAAGCTCTTCTTCAAGATTGGAGAGGTCTGCGAGATCACGGACACCCAGCCCTACGTGCTGCGCTACTGGGAGTCGGAGTTCCCGGCGCTGGCGCCCGCGAAGAACAGCTCCGGTCAGAGGATCTATCGGCGCCGCGACATCGAGACCGTGCTCCGCATCAAACAACTCCTCTATGAAGAGGGGTTCACGATCGCGGGCGCGAAGAAGCGCCTGGAAGCGGAGATGGCGGGGCGCGTGGAGACGCCGATCCCCTCCGCCGACGGCCCGTCCGTGAATCCGCCGGAGGTGGGCGGCGCCGACCGCGTCGCCGCGCTGCGCCAAGTGCGCGAGCAGCTTCGCGAAATCTTGACTCTCCTGGAACGCAATGATAGAACTCGGGTTTGACTCTCGTCGGCGAGTCGGGATGTAGCGCAGCCTGGTAGCGCACCTGCTTGGGGTGTAGGTGGTCGCGAGTTCAAATCTCGCCATCCCGACCATCATCATGGTTTCATCGCTGCCCCGGACGTCACGTCCGGGGCTTCGTCGTCTCTGAGGAACGATGTCGACGCCACTCATCCTGGTCACCAACGACGACGGCGTGCACGCGCCCGGAATCAAGGCGTTGGCGGCGGGGCTCGCGTCTCTCGGCATCGTGCACGTGGTCGCGCCCGATCGCGAGGTCAGCGCCTGCGCACAGTCGCTCACCCTCAAGCACCCGCTGCGCGCCGAGCGCGTGGACGAGCGGGTCTACGCGGTGGACGGGACGCCGGCCGACTGCGTGAACCTCGCGCTGGTCAAGCTGCTGCCACGCCGTCCCGATCTCGTCGTCTCCGGCATCAACCGCGGCGCGAACATGGGCGAGGACGTCTTCTACTCGGGAACGGTCGGCGGCGCGCGCGAAGGGACCTTCTTCGGCGTGCCCTCCATCGCGTTCTCGCTGGCCGTACGCGAGGCGAAGGACCTGGACTTCGCTCCGGCCGCGGCCTTCGCGGCGAAGCTGGCCGCCCTCGTGCTGAGCAAGGGACTCCCGGAGCGGACGCTCCTCAACGTGAACGTGCCGCCGGGCGCGCCGGTGGCGGTGGCCGTCACCGTCCAGGGCCGGCGCGAGCACGAAGGGACGATCTTCGAGGGACTCGATCCACGCCGGCGCACGTATTACTGGATCGAAGAGGGCAAGGACCACTGGATCAGCGACGAGATGTCGGACATCCACGCCGTGCGCAGCGGCATCATCTCCGTGAGCCCGCTGCAGTCCGACACGACCCACCATGCGGTCGTGGGCGCCTTCCGTGGGTGGCTGCCTGCGCTGGGCGCGGCCGAGCGCGCGAGCGAGGAGGAGGCGCGGCGCAAGCACGTGCCCGAGAAGCCCGTGGACACCGAGGGCCCGCGCGGCGAAGCGGCCGCGCTTGGCGATCCTCCGTCGCGCGTGATAAAGTAGCGGTTCCTTCGCGGTCGGGGCGTGGCTCAGCCTGGCTAGAGCGCGTGGTTCGGGACCACGAGGTCGGAGGTTCGAATCCTCTCGCCCCGACCAATCTCATGACCCCCGCCGAGCTCGCGGTTCTTCCGCCGCGGCCGGGGTAGATTGGAAGCAGAGCGGGCTTCCGAGCCGGAAGAGCCGCGTGGCCAGCCGGTCGTCCTTGGCATACGCGGGTCATGCGGACTCCCGACCAGAACAGGCAGAGGCGCCTCGAGCGCCGGGCCGAACCCTCAGCGGATCCGACGCTGCACTCTCCGTTCGTGGGACTGATGCGCATCCGCGACCAGGTCCAGCGCCCGGCCCCCGCGCAAGCGTTGGACGCGGACGAGCGCTCGCGGACGGCGCAACCCGAGCACCGCGCCAAGGTGCCCTGGCGCGGGCCCGACCGGCGCCTCTTCGTCCCGCCCGCCGTCCTCATCGTCGATGACGAGCCGGATCAGCTCGACGTCTACCGGCAGTACCTGCAGTTCGAGGGATACCGGGTGGCCGTCGCGGGCGGGGGCAGGGTCGCCCTCGACGTCGCGCTCGCGGCCCGCCCCGACGTGATCATCATGGACCTCGCCATGCCCGGCATGGACGGCTTCGAGGCCACCCGCCGGATCAAAGAGCTGAAGACCACCCGCGACATTCCCGTGATTGCCTTGAGCGCGTACGGCGAGATGCCGCCGGAATGGGCGCTGGCCGCGGGATGCGAAACGTACCTGCGCAAGCCGATCCTTCCCCAGGACCTGTCGGAACACATCGAGCGCGTCCTCGTCCGCGCCGGCCGGCGGTAGTCGGGGCCTTCGCCGTCCCTCGCCGCGGTCCCCTGTGAGTCCTCTCACTCCGGCTGACACGTTTTCGGCCGCCTTCGCGCGTCCTCATCATGATGGGGCGGACTCTGGCGGCTCGAGGGTCGGCGGCGTGGCCCGACGTGAGCGGGCGCACCGGGGGACGAACTTCCACCCGGGTCCTTCGTAGATCGCCCCAGAACCCCAGCCGGACCGTTCGCGATCGAGAAGCGTGCCGTCGCCGGGGGGCGGCCGTGTCTTCAAAACCCCGGCGGAGCTACGCAAATGCGAAAGAAGATCCTCGTTGCAGGTCTCCTTGTCGCGTCCACGGGCGGCGCCTGGGCCGCTGGCGGACGCATGAGCATCCAGGACACGGCGCGCTACATCGCCGAGAGCGTGAAGTCGAACCGCGAGCTGCGGGCGGCGAGCGGGCAGCAGACCACGTTCTCCGACATCGGCGTGACGAACGCCGCCGGCAACCTCGTCTTCGCGGCCGCCCCCGACAGCGTGGGCGACGGCTCGATCCTGTGGCAGTCGGCCGCGGGCGTGCCCAAGGGAATCCTGCTCGTCTCCGACCAGTCCGCCGGCCGCGTGGCCGTGTTCAACACCGCGGGCGTCCCCAAGTACATCCTGGACGGCAACAGCGGACTGCTCTCCGCGGCGGGCGACGTGGCCGAGCGCTTCCCCTCGGCGGCCGCGCTCGCGCCGGGCAGCGTCGTCTCCATCGATCCGTCCGCGGGCGGAAAGGTGATCGCGGCGAGCCGGGCCTACGACCGGCGCGTGGCCGGCGTCGTCTCGGGCGCGAAGGACTACAACCCGGGGATCACGCTGCGCGCGGACGACGAGCGCACGCATGCCGTGCCCGTCACGCTCACCGGCACCGTCTATTGCCTCGCCTCCAACGTCAACGGACCGATCCGCGCCGGCGATCTCCTCACGACCTCGACCGTGCCGGGCCACGCCATGCGCGCGACGGACGCGGACCGCGCGCACGGGGCGATCGTGGGCAAGGCCCTCGACGATCTCCACGCCGACCGCGGGCTCGTCATGATCCTGGCCAGCCTTCAGTAGTCACGGACCGAGTCGCCAGGGGGCGGGAGCGCCGCACGCGCTCCCGCCCTTTTCTTTCCTGAGGTCTCACGCGCTCGTCCGGGTTCCGGGAAGGGCCGGTCCGCGAAGCCGGACGCGCGGCGGCAGGAGGTTCGCCGTAAAGGCAAGACGTGGAAGGGCGCCCTTCGCCACGGCACGGGGCACGGCGATTGCTCAAGGGACGCCCCATGCCCAATGCCGGAATCGACGGCCGTCGTAGCGAACGCATCCTGCTGAAGGTGCCGATCGCCGTCTCGTGCGACGGCGAGGACCCGGTGCGCGCGCACACGCTCGTGGTCAACGGCCACGGCGCCTTGATCGTCGTCCCGCGGCTCTTCCGACCGGATGCGCTGTTGCGCGTCATCAACCAGGAGACGGGTCAGGCGGCCCTCTGCCGCGTCGCCTGCTGCTGCGGGGAGGAGCTGCCTGGCCTGTTCAAGGTCGGCATCGAGCTCCTGGGCGTGGCCGCGCATTTCTGGGGCGCACCGTACGAAGGGGCGTTCGCCGTCGACGCCTCCACGCCGCGCCGGCCGTCCTGAGCGCGCGGATCGCCGCCGTGTTGATCGCCCTCTCCATACTGATCGCATGGATGGCCTCTCGACTGCGCGCCTCGCGCCGCGCCCCACGCCATCCGGAATCCCGGACGGCCGCGTCCGGGTTTCCGCACGGCGGCCCACGGCCGCGGGGACGGCGCTCCCACTAAATCGCTGCAGGCGCTCGCGCTCGCGGACTGGCAACACCCTTGCAGCCCGCACAGCCGTCGCCGGCGATCGACACGGAACGTCGATGCCGCGCCTCTTGAAGGAGAGACGTCAGAGACATGAAGACCAGACTTGCCGCCACCCTGGTGTTGATCGCGCTCGCCGGTCCGCGGCCCGCAGCCGCCGCGGACGCGTTCAAGGTGATCGTGAATGGGAAGATGACGGGCCGCACCGTCGCGCGAGAAACACTGTCGCAGGTGTATCTCGGGAAGGCCGATCGCTGGGGCGACGGCAAGCCGATCACGGCCGTCGACCTCTCGACGACGTCGCCCGTCCGCGCCGCCTTCTCGCAGACCGTCCTCGGGATGTCCGTCGTCAGCGTGCGCATGTACTGGACGCGGACGATGGTGAGCGACCATTTCCCGCCCATGGTCCGCTCGAGCGACGAGGACGTGATCGCTTTCGTGGCCTCGCGGACGGGTGCAGTGGGCTACGTCTCGGCGGACGCCGCGTTGCCGGATACGGTCCACGCGGTCGCGGTCCAGTAGGCCCGCCATGCGCATGAACGGAGCGGCCGTCCACCACCATGCCTCCACGCGGAGCGACCGGGTGCTGACCGTCGGCGACGTGATTCCGCCGTTTCGCATTCCGGCCCTGGCCGCGACGGTCGGCAAGGCGTGGGAGTTCGACAGCGCCTGGGTCAGGGGCCGCTGGGTCGCTCTCCTGTACTGGCCCAAGCACACGTGCCTGGAGTCGGCGGAGGACGTGACCGAGCTGGTACGCATGAGCCCGGCCTTCTCCGAGCGCGACACGCAGTTCCTCGTGGCTTGCGCGGCCATCGACCCGGATCGTCGCAGCCATCCGCCGCAACGCCGCTTCACCAGCGAGCTCCCGTTCCCGGTGCTCGTGGACGTGGCCGGAGAGCTGGCGGGCGCGCTCGGCGTCGACCTGGCCCTCGGCCAGCCGCCGGGGCGCGTGACTTTCGTCGCCGACCCCGCGGGGGTGATCCGATGGACCAGCGTGAGCGCGCTCCCGGCCGTCCGCACCCTGCGTGATGCGGTCGAAGTGCTCGACGCCTTTCGGGGAGCGGCGCGGCCGGTCCCGGGACCCTCGGGCCGTCCTCTGATCCGGTCGTGCGCCTGGTGCCGGCGGCTCCAGGACGAAGAAGGTTGGCAGGACCCCGAGGACTACATCCGGCGGCGCAGCGGAGCGGAGTTGACCCACGGCATCTGTGGGGACTGCCTTCGCGAGCAGTCGCCGCGCTGACCGTGCCCCGGGCGTACACTACCGGTTCGAAAGTGGCGGTCGGCCGCTCAGCCCGCCCCCGCCGGCGAAGACCTGTACGGGGCGCTGCTCGAGCTGAGCACGGAGGCCATCGCGCGCTTCGAGCTGCAGCCGGCGATGCGAGCGGACCTCGCGCCGGACGACCAGGCGGCGCACATCCTGCGCCACGCGCGCATCGTGGAGTGCAACGACGCCTACGCACGCCTCTACGACCGGTCGGCGCCGGAGATGACCGGACGGACGGTGGCCGACGTGATCCCGGAGGCGGAGCGGCGCGAGGCCATCGGCCATTTCGTGGCCTCCGGGTTTCGCCTGGCCCACTGCGACCTGTCCCACACGCGCGCGGACGGAACCACGCGCTGGATGACGGCCAACGCCCTGGGGATCGTGAGCGGCGGCCGCCTGCACGGGTACTGGATCACGCTCCACGACGTCACCGAGCGCATGCGAATGGAAGCGGAGAGGGAGCGCCGGGACCGCATCCTCGAAGCGGTGGCCTTCGGGGCCGCGCGCATGCTCGAGCCGGGACCCTGGCCGAGCCATGCCGACGCGGTGCTCGCCCGTCTGGGACGCGCCGCCGATGCGGCGCGGGCGTGGGTGGTCGAAAGCCTGGAGGACCCGGACGGGTCGCCGCGCCTCCTGTTCCGTTTCACGTGGGGAACACGAGGACACGAGATCCCGCCCGACGACCCGCGGCTCCGGGGCGGCATCTCCACGCGCCGGGCGGGTCTCGACCGCATCGAGAGGACGCTGCGCGCGGGCCGGCCCCTCGTCGTCGACGTCGGCAAGCTCCCGGACGCGGAGCGGTCCTTTCCTGCCCGCATGGGATCGAGAGCGTTCGCCGCCGTGCCCATATTCGCAGGCGGAGCCTACTGGGGGTTCCTCGGGTTCGGAGAGACCCGGCGCGAACGGACCTGGTCGGCCTCGGAGGTCGAATCCCTCAAGGCGGCGGCGGCGGTCTTCGGCGCCGCCATCGAGCGCGATCGCTCGGACGGGGCGCTGCACGAGAGCAAGGAGCGGTTCAAGCGGCTTTCCGCGGCCGCCTTCGAGGGGGTCGCCATCACGGAGGCCGGGACGTTCGTGGATGCCAACGACCAGATGGCGAAGATCCTGGGCTGCGACGTTTCGGACCTCGTCGGCCAGCGCGTCGAGCAGTTCGTGGCCGAGGAGGACCGGGCGCTCGTCGAGTCGCACCTCAAGAGCGATTCCGAGGAGCCGTACCAGCATCGCGCGCGGCGAGCGGACGGCTCCCTGGTGCCCGTCGAGATCCGTGCGCGCTCGATGCCCCATGACGGTCGCACCGTCCGCGTCAGCGCGATCCGCGACGTCTCCGAGCGCGTGGACGCCGAAGAGCGGCAGAGCCGGCTCGAAGCCGACCTGCGCCATGCCGCGGAGGAGTGGCGGCAGACCTTCGACGCCCTCGACCTCGGCGTCGTCCTCGCCGACCCCGAGGGCCGCATCGTCCGTCTCAATCGCTGCGCGCTGGAGCTGATGTCGGGATCGGGCTTCAGGGATGCGGTGGGCCGCCGCCTCGAGGACATCGCGGCCCGCGAACCGTGGAAGGCGCTCCTCGACATCCACTGGCGCGTCGGCGCGGGGGGCACGTCCGTGGTGGGGGAGACGCGCGAGCCGTCCACGGCACGCTCCTACTACCTGCTGGGCAGCCCCTGGTTCCGTGCGGAAGGGGAAGCGCCCTGGTGCGTGCTGACGTTCCGCGACGTGACCGAGTTCACGACCATGCAGGCCCAGCTCCGCCGCGCGCGCACGCTGGAAGCGATGGGCTCCCTGGTGGCGGGCGTCGCCCACGAGGTGCGCAATCCCCTCTTCAGCATCTCGGCCACCGTGGACGCCTTCGAGAACGAGTTCGGCCTGCGGCCGGAGTTCGCGGAGTACTCCATGCTGCTGCGCTCGCAGGTCGTCCGGCTCACCCAGCTCATGCGCGACCTGCTGGACTACGGCAAGCCGTCGCTGCTGCGCCCCTCGCCGACCCGCCTGGCGGACGTCGTCCGGCGCGCGGTCCGGTCCTGCTCCGGACTCTCCCGCGAGCGGCAGGTCCGCGTCGAGGAGGGCGTGGCCGCGGACATGCCGGCCCTGGACATCGAGGGCGCGCGGGTGGAGCAGGCGGTGGAGAACCTCCTGGCCAACGCCATCCAGCACGCGCCGGCGGGATCGGTGGTGCGTGTGGGGGCTTCCCTGGACCGGGAGGGCAGCGAGCCGCGCGCGCGATGCACGGTCGAGGACGAGGGCCCGGGGGTCAGCGCCGAGGACCGCGACCGGCTGTTCGAGCCGTTCTTCAGCCGGCGCAAGGGCGGCACCGGCCTCGGGCTTCCGATCGTGCAGCGCGTGGCGGAAGCGCACGGGGGGACGGTCAAGGTCGAGAACCGGCCGGAGGGGGGCGCGCGCTTCACGCTCCTCCTGCCCGTGACCGGCGCCACCGATATCGGGAGGAGCGCGCGTGCCTGATCGCAAGGTCGTGATCGTCGACGACGAAGCCGACGTCCGCATGCCCCTGCGGCGGTTCCTTCTCGGCAGGGGCTACGCGGTCCTGGAAGCGGAGAGCGTCGCTTCCTTGCGTGCGCTCCTGGGCCAGGAATCCGTGGACGCGGCCGTGGTCGACTTCTCGCTTCCGGACGGGGACGGCCTCGACGTCCTGCGGAGCGTGAAGGCGCAGGACGCCAGCGTGCCCGTCGTGCTCCTCACCGGCCACGGCAGCATCGACCTGGCCGTCAAGGCCATCAAGGAAGGCGCGGAGCAGTTCTTCACGAAGCCGGTCGAGCTCCCGGCGCTCCTCGTGGTCATCGAGCGCGCGCTCGAGAACCGCCGGATGCGGCAGGTGTCGCTGGCCGGCAAGTCCGTGCAGGCGCGCCACACCGTCGATCCGTTCTTCGGAGAAAGCGCGGTCATCCGCAAGCTGGCGGCGGACGCGGCGCGCATCGTGGCCTCCACCGTTCCCGTCCTCATCTGCGGGGAGACGGGCACGGGGAAGGGCGTGCTCGCGCGCTGGCTCCATCAGAACGGACCGCGCGCGGAAGAGGCCTTCGTGGACCTCAACTGCGCCGGGCTCTCGCGCGACCTGCTGGAAACGGAGCTGTTCGGGCACGAGAAGGGCGCGTTCACGGGGGCGGTGGCGGCCAAGCAGGGCCTTTTCGAGATCGCCCATCGCGGGACGATGTTCCTCGACGAGATCGGCGACGTCGACCTGCAGGTGCAGGCGAAGCTCCTGAAGGTCGTCGAAGACCTGCGTTACCGCAAGCTGGGCGACGTCCGCGACCGCCAGGTGGACGTGCGGCTGGTCGCGGCCACCCACCGCGACCTCGGCCGTCACGTCCAGGAGCAGAAGTTCCGCGAGGACCTCTACTACCGCCTCAGCACCATTCCCCTCGTGGTGCCGCCGCTGCGCGAGCGCGGCAGCGACGTCGTCCTCCTCGCGCGCCGGCTCGTGGAGCGGATCGCGGCGGAGATGGGCCGGCCCGGAGTGCGGCTCTCCGGGGCGGCCGAGCAGGAGCTCCTCACGCGGTCGTGGCCGGGCAACGTGCGGCAGCTGCGGAACGTCCTCGAGCGGGCCCTGCTGCTCAGCGATCACTCGACGCTCGATCCGGCCGACATGACCGACGCCGGCGCGGCCACCCCGCCCTCCGCGGGCGCGGGCCCGACCTCGCGCCTGACTCTCGCCGAAGCGGAGCGGCGTCACATCGAGGCCGTGCTGCGCGAGGAGCGGGGGGCGGTGGCATCAGCGGCCGAGGTGCTGGGCCTCTCGCGCAGCGCGCTCTACGAGCGCATCAAGAAGCACGGCATCGTCACCGCCAAGGGCGCGGACAACTAGCCTCCCGCATCCGCGCCTCCGGATTCCCGGACGCGCGTTCTCGAAACCCGGACGCGACGCCCCCCGAACGCCACTCCTCGAATCCCTTCAACTCCCGCGCTGTCTTCCGTTTAGGTGCGGGACGCCGCGGTGGCAGTCCCTTTGCTCTCCTCCAACGCGACGCGGGCGCTGTGGCCCGAGCGAGGTGCTGATGCTGAGACGGTTCACCGAGGCTGTGCTGGCCGGACTGGGGGGACGTTCTCTCTCTCTTTCGCGGGCTCAGCCCGGTGCTCGTCCCACGAGTCCGAAGTCCCTGGAACGCAACCCGCTCGCCCTGACCGGGACCGGCGGCAAGCAGCTTCTCCTGCTCGACGACGAGGAGGCCATCCTGCTGCCGACGGCGAAGTACTTCCGGAGCCTGGGCTGGACGGTCGACCTGGCGCGCGAGGCGGAAGAGGGCGAGGCCCTCATCAGCCACCGGCACTACGACCTCGCCATCCTCGACGTGCGCGTGACCCGTTTCGGGGGCACCGGCGGCCTGGAGCTCCTGCGCGAGATCCGCCGGCGCGATCACGGGACGAGCGTCATCGTCCTGAGCGCGTACATGTCCACGGACATGGAAGCGGAGGCGCGCGCCCTGGGCGCGGCCGCCGTCCTCCGCAAGCCCCAGTCCCTGCCCGATCTTGCCCACCTCGCCCTCACCGTCATGGAGGGGCGCCGTGGATGAACCAAGGAGTGATGAACGAATGAGCAAGAAGAAGATCCTCGTCGTCGACGACTCGCGCACGGCGCTCTTCATGGTGACCACCATCCTGCGCAAGGAGCGCTACGAGCTCGTCACCGCGAGCGACGGCGAGCAGGCGCTGGAAGTGGCGGCGGCCGAGCGTCCCGACCTGATCCTGATGGACGTGATCATGCCCCGCAAGACGGGATTCGAGGCCTGCCGCGAGCTGAAGCGCCGCGAGGACACGAAACTCATCCCCGTCATCCTCGTCACCACCCGCGGGGAAGGCGAGAACGTCGAAGCGGGTTTCCAGNNNNACCAAGGTGCGCGATCACATGGGGGCGAAATGAGCGAAGGGAAGACGGCACGCACGGACCACGGGGCCTACGTACGGAAGGTCCAGGAGGACACCCAGAACTTCGCGCAGGACCTGATCGGCGAGGTGGAGCGGCTGCGCGTCCTGGTGGCGGCGCTGGAGTCCGAGAAGGAGAGCCTGGCCACCCAGGCCCGCGACGTCGAGACCGTCGTCCGCGCCAACGACGTGCTGCGGGCCCAGACCGTCGGCCTCGAGTCCGAGGTCGAACGCCTGCGCGCGCACGCGGCCGCCCTGCGCAAGGAGAGCGAGCAACAGCGCAAGGAGGAAGTGGCGCTCCAGGCCCAGATCGATGGGATCAAGGCCGAGACCAAGGCCTACTCCTCGCGCTACGCCGAAGTCGAGCAGCAGAACTCGAACCTCGCCAACCTCTACGTCGCCAGCTATCGCCTCCACGGGACCCTCGACCGCGAGGAGGTCATCGCCGCCATCCAGGAGATCATCGCCAACCTCGTCGGGTCGGAGGAGGCCGCCCTCTTCGAGATCAACTCCGACACGCAGGCCCTGGACCTGCTCGCCTCCTTCGGCGTCAACCGCGACGAGTGTCCCTCCATTCCCCTGGGTGGCAGCGGCCTCGTCAGCCTGACGGCAAGGACGGGCGAGATCCTCGTGGTGGATCCGGCCCAGCTCTCCGGCGCCACCGGCCTGCAGAGCCGCCTGACCGCCTGTGTTCCGCTCAAGCTCGACGGCAAGGTCACGGGTGTGATCGCGATCTTCGGTCTGCTGCCCCAGAAGGGCGGAATCGAGGACCTCGACCGCGAGCTGTTCGACCTGCTCGCGACCCAGGCCGCCTTCGCCCTCTACTGCACGGACCTGCACGCCAAGGTGGCGCTCGAAGCGGCGCGCCGCTGGTGAGCGTCTCCGCCCCCGTGGGGTCCTCGGCCCATCGCTTGTCGGCACCGGATGGTCCGGGTCCCACCCCCGCGCCCGCGCGCGTGTACCTCGCGCCCGGGCGCCTCTACGCCTCCGGCGAGGACGTGCAGGTCACGACCATCCTCGGGTCCTGCGTCGCCGTCTGCCTCTGGGATGCGCGGGCCGAGGTGGGCGGCGTGAATCACTTCCTCCTGCCCACGGGCAGTCCGGCCTCGCCGCGCTTCGGCGACAGCGCGGTCGCGCTCCTGATCGGGCAGGTGCTGGAGCAGGGGGCGCACCGTGGCCGCCTGGCCGCGAAGATCTTCGGCGGCGCCTGCGTCCTGGAGGCGTTTCGGGCCGATCAGTGGTCGCTGGGCGCGCGCAACGTCGAGATCGCGCGCGAGCAGCTGGCGGCGGCGGCCATCCCGTTGGTCGGTGAGGACGTCGGCGGCGACCGTGGCCGCAAGCTGGTGTTCCACGTCCGGACGGGCGCGGCCTGGGTGCGGCCGATCGAGATGAAGGGATGACGGACTTCGAGCTCGAACGCGACGCCATCGTCCAGACTTTCCTCGGCGAATCGGAGGAGGGCCTGGCCGTGATGGAGGAGGTCCTCATCGCCCTCGAGGTGCGGGGCGACGACCCCGAGCTTCTGGGCACCGTGTTCCGCCTCGCCCACACCCTGAAGGGAAACGGCTCCTCCCTCGGCTTCGACGCCCTCGTGCGCTTCTGTCACACGCTCGAGGACCTGCTCGACCGGCTGCGTGAGCGGGTCCTTCCGGTGACGGCCGACCTCATCGCGCTGCTGCTGCGCGCGGTGGACGCGCTGCGCGTGATGGTGCCGGCGGCGGCGGCGGGGGCCGACGGGCTCAACGGCGGCCAGGACCGCGAGCGGCGTCACTCCCGTGGCCTCGCCTCCGGCCGAAGAGCCGGAGAAAGAGCCGGTTGCGGCCCCCGTCACCGCCACCCTCGACCCCAGCGGGGGCAAGCAGCGCGGGTTGCGCGTGGACATGCACAAGCTCGACCGGATGCTGGACCTGACCGGCGAGATCGCCATCGCCCGCAATCGCCTCCGCCGGATGCTCGAAGAGGGGGGGGCCTCTCCGGAGATGCTGGAGGCGCAAAGCGAGGTGGACCGGCTCGGCCAGGACCTCCAGGAGCGCGTCATGCAGGCGCGGCTCGTGCCCCTGCGGGGCATGCTGCGCCAGCACATCCGCACCGTGCGTGATCTCTCCGCGTCCCAGGGCAAGCAGGCCCGGCTCGTGATCGAGGGCGAGGACGTCGAGGTCGACACCAGCGTCATCGAGCACGTGCGTGACCCCCTGACCCACATGATCCGCAACGCCGTCGACCATGGCATCGAGCGTCCGGATCTGCGCCGTCAGGCCGGCAAGGATCCCTGCGGGACCATCGCCCTGCGCGCGCGGCACGAGTCGGGGACGATCGTCCTCGAGATCTCCGACGACGGAGCTGGACTCGACCGGGAGCGCATCCTCGACCGGGCCCGGCGGCGCGGCCTCGATACGGCGCGCCTGGACGCCGGCGAGATCCAGCGCCTGGTGTTCGAGCCCGGCTTCTCCACCGCGGAGACGGTGACGGAGCTGTCGGGCCGCGGCGTGGGCCTGGACGTGGTCCGCCGCAACATCCACGCCCTCCGGGGATCGGTCGGCATCCGCAGCCGCGCCGGGGAGGGCACCACCATCGCCATCCGCCTGCCTCTCACCCTCGCCATCATCGAAGGCTTCGGTGTCGCAGTGGGGGACGAGACGTACGTGATCCCGCTGGAGGCGGTGGTGGAGTGCATGGAGCTGCCGGCGGAGGCCTCGAGCAACGGGGAAGGCGGCGGCGTGATCAGCCTGCGTGGCGCCGCCCTGCCCTACGTGCGGCTGCGCCGCCTGTTCGGAGTGGCCGGCGAAGGCCGCCGCGAGCACGTCGTGGTCGTCAAACAGGACGACGGCGCGCCTGCGGGACTGGTCGTGGACGACCTCCACGGCGAGAGCCAGACCGTGATCAAGCCCCTGGGCCGGATCTTTCGCGGGCTGCCCGGCATCGCCGGCTCCGCGATCCTGGGCAGCGGGCGCGTGGCCCTGATCCTCGACGTGCCCGCGCTGCTGGCGCGCGCGCTGGCGGGGGCGGAAGAGACGAGCGGCGGAGACGCCCGCGACAAGGAAACCGACAAAACGACGTGTTGATGCCCGAAGGGGCGAGGAGAACTTCGATGTTGAAGGACGTCAAGATTGGACGGCGGCTGGGCCTGGCTTTCGGCGCGGTCCTGCTGCTCACCGGGGCCGTGTGCGCGGCCTCCTACTGGGGCCTGCAGACGATGGACACCATGGCGCGGGAGGTCCTCAAGGTCGCGTATCCCCTCGTCGCCAACTCCCAGCAGGCCCGTTCGAGCACGCTGGCCCTGCGGCGCTTCGAGAAGGACGGCTTCCTCAACATCGGCAACGCGGAGAAGGAAGCGGAGTACCTGGACAAGTGGACGGAGCAGAAGCAGGGCCTCGACGAGAGCCTCGCCGCTCTGGACAAGCTGGTCCAAAGCGACGCCGATCGCGACACCGTGCGCTCGATGCGGGCGGACGCGGCCACCTACGAGGAAGGCTTCCACAAGGTCCTGGCCGCGGTACGCGAAGGCACGGTCAAGACGCCGCAGGAGGCCAACACGGCCATCACGCCCGTCAAGGACGAGATCCGTCGTCTGGAGGCCACCGCCTCCGAGTTCGCGATGAAGCACGCCAACGCCATGCAGGCCCTCGACGCGGTGGTGGCGACCAACGTCAAGCGCACGCTCGCGATCATGTTCACGGTCATGGCCGCGGCCCTGCTCCTGACCGCGTTCGCGGGGGTCGTGATCACGCGGAGCATCACGACGCCGCTGGCGGCGGCGGTGAAGGTGGCCGAGCAGGTCGCGGAAGGCGATCTGGAGGCGCGCATCGACGCGCGCGGCGCGGACGAGACGGCGCAGCTGCTGCGCGCCATGCAGGGCATGGTGGGCTCGCTCAAGAAGATGGTGCTGGCGGCGACGGCCATCGCGGGCGGCGACCTGACGGTCAAGGTGTCCCCGCAGTCGGAGCGCGACGCGCTGGGCAACGCCCTCGCGGACATGGTGAACCGGCTGACCGCGACCATGTCGGAGATCCGTTCCGGCGCGGCCGGGCTCTCGTCGGCCTCGTCGCAGGTGTCGGCCACCTCGCAGACGCTGTCGCAGGGCACGAGCGAGCAGGCCGCCTCCGTCGAGGAGACGACGTCGAGCCTGGAGCAGATGTCCGCCTCCATCCGCCAGAACGCGGAGAACAGCCGCCAGACGGAGCAGCTCGCGGTCAGCGGCTCTAAGGAAGCGGAGGAGAGCGGCCGCACCGTCAAGCAGACGGTGGTGGCCATGAGGAGCATCGCGGAGAAGGTCACCATCATCGAGGAGATCGCCTACCAGACGAACCTTCTCGCCCTCAACGCCGCCATCGAGGCCGCGCGCGCCGGCGAGCACGGGCGTGGATTCGCGGTGGTGGCCACCGAGGTGCGGAAGCTGGCGGAGCGCAGCCAGTCCGCGGCCAAGGAGATCAGTGGCCTCTCCGCGTCCAGCGTCGGCATCGCGGAACGGTCCGGGCAGCTCCTGGACGAGCTCGTGCCGCGGATCCGCAAGACCGCGGACCTCGTGCAGGAGGTCTCGGCGGCGTCGGCCGAGCAGTCGTCCGGCGTGGCCCAGATCAACCGGGCCATGAGCCAGGTCGACCAGGTCACCCAGCGCAACGCGTCCGCCGCGGAAGAGCTGTCCTCGACGGCCGAGGAAATGGCCGCTCAGGCCGAAGCCCTGCAGCAGCTCGTCTCGCACTTCCGCCTCTCCGTCCAGGAAGCGGCGGTAAGGCCGCTGATCGCGCCGGCGCTGACGGCATCCCATGGCGTGCCGTCCCGGGGCAACGGGCGGGTGTCCACGCCCGTGGCCGCTCTCTCGCTCCTCTCCGCGGATACGCACGACCGTGACTTCAAGGCGTTCTAGGAGGCGATGATGGCCAGCCAATCGACCCTCAGCGAGCAGTCGCAGTACCTCGGGTTCCACATCGCCGGGGAGGAGTACGCGATCGGCATCCTCCGCGTGCGGGAGATCCTCGAGTACGACACCGTGACCCGGGTGCCCACCACGCCGCGGAGCATCCGGGGCGTCATCAACCTCCGCGGCAGCGTGGTGCCCGTCGTCGACCTCGCGGTCAAGCTCGGGCTCGCGGAGAGCGTCGTCACCAAGCGGAGCTGCGTGGTCGTGGTCGAGATGGTCCTGGAGGGCGAGCGGACGGTGATGGGCCTGCTCGCCGATGCCGTCACCCAGGTCTTCGACCTGCCCGCGAGCGAGATCGAGCCGCCGCCCCCGTTCGGGACACGGATCCGCGTCGAGTGCCTGCTCGGAATGGGCAGGGCGGGCAAGAAGTTCGTGCTGCTCCTCGACATCGACCGGCTCCTCTCCACGGACGACGTCGTGGCCGCCCAGTCGGCGTCCGATACGGCCGAGGCCGCGAGCGAGGCCGCGTCGAGCGCGGCCGTCGGGGCATGACCGGACAGGCCAGCCGCGCGCACGTGGCCGTGCGCGCGGCCCTCACGCTGCTGGCGCTGGCGCTCGCGCGCGCCGCCGCCGCACAGGCTCCGCCGTCGCCCGCCCCGAAGCCGGCGGATGTCTCCTTCAAGCTGGGGGCGACGATCTTCACCGATTTCACCTACCAGGCGGCGCCACGGATCACGGACAGCGACAAGGCGCCCGTCCACAAGAGCGAGTTCGAGGTGCGTCGCGCGTACATCAACCTGACCGGGGGAGCCGGCGACCTGTTCTCCTTCCGCATCACGCCCGACGTCGCGGCGCGCCAGACCACCACCGTTTCCGGGACGGGCCTGCCCGCGGATCTCAAGGCGGGCACGAGCCTCGACGGGAGCCTGACCATCCGCATGAAGTACGCGTTCGCGCAGGTCTCCTTCGACAAGCTCGGACCCGCGGGCAAGGGAGCCTGGATCCGCCTGGGCCAGCAGCAGACGCCGTACGTCGATTTCATGGAAGGCATCTACCGCTATCGGTTCCAGGGCACGGTATTCGCGGAGCGGCAGGGCCTCTTGAGCTCGTCGGACGTGGGCGTGTCGGGGCACTACGACCTGCCCCACGGCTACGGAGACGTCCACGCCGGCATCTACAACGGCGAGACCTACACGAAGGCGGAGGTCAACGGCCAGAAGGCATTCCAGCTCCGGGGCAGCCTGCGGCCGCGTCCGAATCACGCGTGGCTCAAGGGACTCCGCGTGCACGCCTTCTACGATCGTGATGCTCCCGTGGCCAAAGCCGCGCGCAACCGCCTGGCTACCGACGTCACCTTCGAGCACCGGCGGCTCAACCTCGGCGCCCACTATCTCCGCGCCCGTGATCAGCCGAGCGGACTCTCGGCCACGGCGGAGACGCGCGCGAAGGGATGGTCGGTCTGGATCAGCCCGCGGCCGTTCGCCGGGCTCGAGGGTCTGCTGCGCTACGACCATTACCAGCCCAACACGGCCGTCGCCGCGGGCAAGCGCGAGGTCATCGTGGGGGCGGCCTACTGGTTTCGCCTCCTGAAGGCTCCCCAGGCCGTCGCCCTGCTCGCGGACTACGACGGGGTCGACTACGACCCCGGCCTCCGCAGGCCCGACGAGCGGAGGTGGGAGCTGAAGACCCTCCTCAGCTTCTGACCGACATGACGAACGCCATCCTCGCCGCCCCCGTCTCCGACACTCCCCGCGCCTGCGCGCTGCCCGGCGCCGCGCGCATCCTGACCCCGCGCGAGTTCCGCCTCTTCCAGGTCCTCATCCAGCGCGAGGCGGGGATCCACCTGTCCGACGCCAAGAAAGTGCTGGTGGAGGGACGTCTGGCCCGGCGGTTGCGCGATCTCGGCCTCGACTTCGGCGCCTACTACGAGCTCGTGGAGAGCGACCCCCAGGAGCGCGTGCGCATGCTGGACTGCATCTGCACGAACGAGACGCACTTCTTCCGCGAGCCGAGGCAGTTCGAGTTCCTGGAGAACCAGGTTTTCCCGGAGTGGCGCGCGCGCGCGGAGGCCGGGACCATGGCGCGGCGCGTCCGGGTGTGGAGCGCGGGCTGCTCCACGGGGGAAGAGCCCTATTCCATGGCCATGGCCTTCCTGGCCAGCTTCCCGCCCTCGTCCGGCTGGGAGATCGAGATCGTGGCCACCGACCTCTCGACGCGCGTGCTGGACCGGGCGCACGCCGCCGTCTGGCCGATCGACAAGGCGAAGGAGATCCCGGGCGCCTATCTCAAGGCCTTCATGCTCCGGGGCAGCGGCCCCGAGGAGGGGCGCATGAAGGCGGGCCCACTCGTCCGGTCGAGGGTGCGTTTCCAGCGGCTCAACCTGAACGCGGAGCCGTTCACGTTCGCGGGCCGCTTCGATCTGGTCTTCTGCCGGAACGTCCTCATCTATTTCGACGCCGCCTCCAAGGCGAGCGTCGTCGGGCGCCTGCTCGATCGGCTGGACCCGCAGGGGTACCTCCTGCTCGGCCATGCGGAGACCGTGACCGGCCTCAACGCGCGCACGCGGAGCGTCGGCCCCACGGTGTACGCGCATGCGGACCGGCCCGTCGCGTGAGGCCGCCATGCATCACCTCGAGGACCTGATGGGTATGCCGCACCAGAGCTTCGCGGAGGTGCCGACCGCGCTCTTCGCGCGCGTGCGCGCCCGCAACCGGGAGGCCGGGATCGACGCCGCCTCCGTGGAGTTGCTGCTGGCCGCGGCACGGCAGGACGTCGAGGACGCGGCCCGCGACCTGATCGTCGCGGCCAGGCGCGATCGCCGTCGCGAAAGGCGACGCGGCCGGAAGTGGCGGGGGGAGGTCGTCCATGAGTGAGATGAGGGCGCGGTCGGCATTCCCGAGCGCAGTCCGGGAAGAAGCCGCGTGGGACGACGACCGGCAGGGGTTGGAACACAAGGTCGGCGCGCTCGAAGAGAGCAACCGCCGCCTCCGTGAGGAGCTGAAGCATGCGGCCTCCCAGCACGCCCGGGTGGCGGGCCTGCTCGCGGCCTCTCACCGCCTGCATTCGACGCTGGACCGTGCGGCCATGCTCGTCGCCCTCAGCGAGGCGCTGGCCGGCCTCGTGGGGTGCGAGGAGGTCGCGGTCCTGGAGCGCCGCGGACGGGGTGAGTTCACGGTGGCGGCCTGCTTCGGGATCCAGGAGCGCGCGCTCCTGCCCTTCTCCGAGGCCATCCTGGGCTCCATGCGCGCGGGCACGCTGTTCGTCGGCTTGCCGGACCCCGCCGCCTCTCCCCGCCGGCCGAGCGCCTGCATTCCGATGTGGGTGGACGGGGTGGTGGTCGGCGCCATCGCGATCTTCCGCCTCGCCGACCGCCGGCCGGGGCTGAGCGGCGCGGATTTCGGTCTCCTGGAGATGCTCGGCACCCACGTGGGGACGGCACTCGTGGCCACGAGGGGCTCGATCTCGCCCGCGTGACGAAAGACATCCACGTCCTCGTCGTCGACGACTCCGCGGTGGTGCGCCAGGTGCTGACCGTGATCCTCGCCCGCGAGAGGTCCATCACGGTGTCGGTGGCGGCGGACCCGCTCATCGCGCTCGACAAGATGCAGTCGTTCCGCCCCGACGTGATCGTGCTCGACCTCGAGATGCCCGGCATGGACGGGCTGTCGTTCCTGCAGACGGTCATGGCGCGGGACCCCATCCCCGTGGTCGTCTGCTCGGGTCTGGCCGCACGCGGGACGGAGGCGGCCTTCCGCGCCATCGAGGGCGGCGCCGTCGCCGTCATCGAGAAGCCGCGCCTCGGCGTCAAGGGATTCCTGCAGGACTCCGCGCTGCTCCTCCGCGACACCATAATCGCGGCGGCCACCGCCCGCGTGCGGCGGCCGGTGACCCGCCCGCAGCCACCCGCGGCGGACCGCGCGAAGCCGCGGCCGCCGCACGCGCGGGCGGCGCTGGCCACGACGACGGACAAGGTCATCGCCCTCGGAGCTTCGACGGGGGGGACGGAAGCGCTGCGTGCCATCCTGGAAGCGATGCCGGCGGATGCGCCGGGCCTCCTGGTGGTGCAGCACATGCCGGAAGGCTTCACGCGCGCCTTCGCCGATCGCCTCGACCGCACCTGCCGGATCGAGGTGAAGGAAGCGGCGGACGGAGATCGGGTGCTCGACGGCCGCGCCCTCATCGCTCCTGGGCAGCGTCACATGGCCCTCCGGCGAAACGGAGCGCACTACACGGTGGAGCTCAGTGACGGCCCTCTCGTCTCCCGCCATCGGCCCAGCGTGGACGTCCTCTTCCGATCGGTGGCCGCAGCCGCGGGCCGGAATGCGGTCGGCGCCATCCTGACCGGCATGGGCGACGACGGCGCCTCCGGCCTCATGGAGATGAGGCAGGCCGGCGCCGTGACCCTGGCCCAGGACGAGGCCTCGTGTGTCGTGTTCGGCATGCCCCGCGCCGCCATCGAACGGGGGGCCGCCCACCATGTCGTCCCTCTCGAGCACATGGCGGCACGAGTGCTGCGCCATGCCGAAGATCTCTCGCTCTCCGGCCCTTCCTCCTTCCAGGGATCCGGACTGCGTTCCTGATCTCCGGATGGCGTCCGGAGGGCCCTGACGGCAAGTCGTTGACCGTTGGGCCATTCCCCGGCGATCCGGGTCGGCATCGCTCTTGCCTCTCTGGACTGCTGTGTGGGCTCGGGCCGCGAAGGAGTCTCGGCTTCGGGCATCCCTTTCGGACGACTGGAAGGTAAGAGGCCGAGGGTTCGTCCGGCACTCCTCACCGGGCGCAACCACTCTGGGCTGAATGGAAATCTGGCAGATATGTTGCCAAACGGTCCCGTGACGCGGGCGGTGTCGTTCGGTTCGGAGAAACTGGAATTGCGAACGGTGTGGATGGGAGTCGTGCGGGCGGTGCGGTGCGCCGTGCGGGGAGGGGAGTCGCGGCGCCGGGTTCCCTATGGAATGCGGTCCGAGGAGCAATCGTCGGCCCGGGTCGAGACCGAGGAGACGCGCGCCACGAGCCGGCGCGTCCTCGTCGCCTTCGAAGAGGGAGCCGATCGGAGCCGGACGGCGCGCTATTTCCGGAACCTCGGCTGGACGGTGGACGTGGGGCAGGCGAGGGAGGATTCGGAGGACGGCGTCCGACATCACGATCTGGCCATCGTCGGCATCGCGGCCGAGCGGGACGACGTCGGGGCCGGCTTCGATCGGCTGCAGGACATCCGCCGGCGCGATCCGGAGGCGGTCGTCATCGTCCTCGGAGACCTCTCGCCGGCCCTGGAGGCGGAGGCGAAGGCACGCGGAGCGCAGGCGGTCGGCAACGCGGCTCACTACCTGCCCGATCTCGGCCACCTCGCTTTCAGCCTGACCGGGGTGTTCCATGGGTGAGCGCTTCCTCATCGACCGCATCCTCGAGCGCGGGAGCCTCTCCGTGCACTTCCAGCCCGTCCTCGACATGCAGGCGCCGCGGCCGGAGGCGCACTATCTCGAAGCCCTGATCCGCGGGCCGCGGGGCACGATCGCGGAGAATCCCACGATCCTGTTCGAGTACGCGCGCAAGAAGAACAAGGAGGCCCTGGTCGACCGCACCTGCGTGGAAGCCATCCTCGACGCCGCCCTGCGCGTGCCCGCCGACACTCGGCTCGGCATCAACGTTCACGCCTCGAGCCTGGCCATGGACGGCGGATTCGTCGACTTCCTGGAGTCGGCGCTGGAAGCGCGCGGGATCTCCCCCCTGCGCCTGATCGTGGAGATCGTGGAGCACGCTCCCCCGTGGGACGTGGTCAGCTTCCGCGCCGCGCTGGCCGGCCTGCGCCGGCTCGGCGCCCGCATCGCGCTCGACGACGTGGGGCTCGGCCATTCGAACTACATGATGATCTGCGAGTGCCGGCCGGACTACCTGAAGGTGGATCGCTACTTCGTCACCGGCTGCCACCACGACTTCCATCGCCGCGCCGTGCTCGCCTCCATCGAGCAGCTGGCGGGCCCCTTCGGCGCCCGCGTGGTCGCGGAAGGCGTCGAGGATCCGGCCGAGATGGAAACGTTGAAGCGGATCGGCATCCGCCTGGTGCAGGGCTTCCTGTTCGGCCGGCCCGCTCCAGCGACGGAGATGACGTCGTCGATCTCGCCTATCCGCTGGGGGGGCGGGCAGACCCCGCCCCCGAGCTTGACGAGGTGACTCCGCGCTGTATAATGCAGTCATGAATGATGTCGCTCCCGGCGTCCTCTCCCGGGAAGTGATGGGGACGCTCCACGCGATCGAGGGGCGCCTCGAAGCGGCGCTCGATCCGCTCGGACTCTCTCTCGCCAAGTTCGGCCTCCTCTCCCGGCTCGTCGCTTCGGACGAGCCCCTGCCTCTACGCCGCCTGGCGGAGGAGTGCGCGTGCGTGCGGTCGAACATCACCCAGCTCGTCGACCGTCTGGAATCGGACAAGCTGGTCCGGCGCGCGGACGACCCCAAGGATCGGCGCTCGATCCTCGCCGAGCTCACCCCCGAAGGGCGGGCCCGTCACGCCGCCGGGCTGCGCGCCCTGGAGGCCGCGGAGAAGGAGTTCTTCGCGCCTCTTCCCGCGGGCCAGCGCAAGCACCTGGTCGAGCTGCTGCGTTCCCTGCGCGACTGCCGGTGACCTTTTTTTACGGATCATAGTTCAGGGCTGAATCGTCTATGTCGGTACCATGCGATGCCGAACCTTCTCGAACCCCAGTGAAAGCTATGGAGCTCTATGACTAAGCGGATGATCGTGATGCTGGCGGCGGTGGCGGCCTTCCTGGGGATCGTCGGGACGATCAAGGTCCGACAGATCCAGGCGGGCATGGCCATGGCCGCCTCCTTCCAGCCGCCGCCGGAGGCCGTGACCACCACCGTGGCGCGGCAGGACCAGTGGCCGGCCTCCCTCAGCGCGATCGGCACCGTCGCCGCCGTGCGAGGGGTGACGGTCAGCGCCGATCTGCCGGGCATCGTCGAAGCGATCTCGTTCGACTCGGGCCGTCCGGTGGAGGCGGGTGCCGTCCTGGTGCGGCTCGATACCAGGCAGGAGCAGGCGCAGCTCGCGGCCGCCCAGGCGCAGCGCGACCTCGCGAAGGTCAGCCTGGAGCGCGCGCGGGAGCTCGTCGCCCAAGGCGTCCTCGCGCAATCCGAGCTCGACCGCACGAGCGCCGAGCACAAGCAGGCGGAAGCGAAGGTAGGGGAGATCGGCGCCACCATCGAGCGCAAGCAGATCCGAGCGCCGTTTTCGGGTGTGCTCGGCATCCGCCAGGTCAACCTCGGCCAGTTCCTCGGCGGCGGGGATCCCGTGGTCGCGCTGCAGGCCGTCGATCCCGTGTACGTGAACTTCTCGGTGCCGCAGCAGGATCTCGGCGCGTTGCGCATCGGCGCGGAGGTGCGCGTCGATTCCGAGGGTCTCGCCGGGGCCGCGCCCACCGGACGCATCACCGCGATCGACTCCGTCGTCAACGAAGCCACGCGCAACATCCAGGTCCAGGCCACGCTGGCCAACCCCGGCGGCCGCCTCCGCCCGGGGACGTTCGTGAAGGCGCAGGTCGCCGTCGGCACCAGCCAGAGCGTGGTCGCCCTGCCCGCCTCCGCCATCAGCTACGCGCCGTACGGCGACTCCGTGTACGTCGTGGGCGACCTCGACGGCCCCGGCGGCAAGAACTACCGCGGCGTGCACCAGCAGTTCGTGAAGCTCGGGGGCGCCCGCGGGGACCAGGTGGCGGTCCTCTCGGGTCTGCAGCCCGGTGACGAGGTGGTGACCTCGGGCGCCTTCAAGCTCCGCACCGGCGCCGCCGTGCGCGTGCACAACGAGACGCTGCCGGGGAACGAATCGGCGCCCAAGCCGGAGGACAACTGATGCGTGTGACCGATCTCTTCGTCAAACGGCCGGTCCTGGCCCTGGTGGTCAACCTCGTCATCCTGATCGCGGGGCTCCAGGCCATCCGCTCGCTCAGCGTCCGCCAGTACCCTCGGAGCGACATCGCGGTCATCCGGGTCGGCACCGCCTACGTCGGCGCCAGCGCCGATCTCGTGCGCGGGTTCATCACCACCCCCCTCGAGCGCGTGATCGCCAGCGCGGACGGCATCGACTACATGGAGTCGTCGAGCGCCCAGGGGCTCAGCACGATCACCGTCCACCTGCGGCTCAACTACGACACCAACGCCGCCCTCACCCAGATCCAGGCCAAGGTGGCGCAGGTGCGCAACCAGCTCCCGCCGGAAGCGGAGGCGCCGGTCATCGAGCTCGAGACCGCCGACACGCAATTCGCGGCGATGTACCTCGGGTTCGCCTCCGACGAGCTGGACCAGAACCAGATCACGGACTACCTGACGCGCGTGGTCCAGCCCCGCCTGAGCGCGATCAGCGGCGTCCAACGCGCGGACATCCTGGGCGACCGGACGTTCGCCATGCGCGTGTGGCTCAAGCCGGACAAGATGGCGGCGCTCGGCATCTCCCCTTCGCAGGTACGGAACGCCCTGGCCCAGAACAACTACCTGTCCGCCCTCGGCCGGACGAAGGGCTCGATGGTGTCCGTGAACCTCGTCGCCAATACCGACCTGCGCACGCCCGACGAGTTCCGCCAGCTCGTGGTCAAGGAAGACAAGGGAGTGGTCGTCCGCATCGGGGACGTGGCCGACGTCGTGTTGGGAGCGGAGAACTCCGACTCCGACGTCCGCTTCAACGGGCAGGCGGCGACGTTCATGGGCGTATGGGTGCTGCCCACCGCGAACTCGCTGGAAGTGATCAAGAAGGTGCGCGAGGTGATGCCGGACATCCAGGCCCAGCTTCCCACCGGGATGAAGGCCGGCATTCCCTACGACTCGACGGCCTACATCCAGGACGCGATCGACGAGGTCTTGAAGACGCTCACCGAGACCCTCCTCATCGTGGTCGTGGTCATCTTCCTGTTCCTGGGCTCGGTGCGCTCGGTGATCATCCCGGTGGTGGCCATCCCCATATCGCTCGTGGGTGCGGTCTTCCTGATGCTGGCCGCCGGGTTCACCATCAATCTCCTCACCCTGCTCGCCATCGTGCTCTCGGTCGGCCTCGTCGTCGACGACGCGATCGTCATGGTGGAGAACGTCGAGCGTCACCTCCAGCTGGGGAAGGCCCCGTTCGAGGCGGCCTTGCAGGCGGCCCGCGAGCTGGTCGGCCCCATCGTGGCCATGACCATCACCCTGGCCGCGGTGTACACCCCGGTGGCGATCCAGGGCGGGCTCACGGGCGCCCTCTTCCGCGAGTTCGCGTTCACGCTGGCGGGCGCGGTCATCGTGTCCGGGGTGGTGGCGCTCACCCTGTCCCCGATGATGGGCTCGCGCCTGCTGCGGGCGGGCGATACCGAGAAGGGGTTCGCGGGCTGGATCAACCGGCGTTTCGACGCCGTTCGCTCCGCCTACACGCGCGCCTTGGCCGGAACCTTGCGCTACCGTCCGGTCGTCCTCGTCCTGTGGGGGATCGTGGTCGCGCTGGTGGTGCCCTTCTACATGTTCTCGCAACAGGAGCTGGCCCCCGTCGAGGACCAGGGCGTGGTGTTCGGCATCGTGCAGGCCGCGCCGAACTCCACCCTCGACCAGACGAAGCTGTTCACCACCAAGGTGTACGAGGTCTACAAGTCGTTTCCGGAGGCCGGCGCGACCTTCCAGATCACGTCGCCCACCGGCGGCTTCAGCGGCATGGTGACCAGGCCCTGGAGCGAGCGGAAGAAGACGACCGAGCAGCTCCTCGTGGAGGCGGGGGTCAAGCTGTCCGAGATCCCCGGCATCCGGGTGATCCCGATGACGCCGGCGCCCCTGCCCGGCGGCGGCGACTTCCCCGTGGACTTCGTGATCGCCTCCACCGCCGAGCCGCAGCAGCTCGCGGAGTTCGCGAAGCAGCTGGTGGGGAAGGCCTTTGCCAGCGGCCTGTTCATCTTCGCCGACGCCGACCTCAAGTTCGACCAGCCGCAGGCGGAGGTCGTGTTCGACCGCGACAAGGTGCGCTCCCTGGGCGTCGACCTCAGCCAGGCCGGCCGCGACCTTTCGACCATGCTGGGCGGGGACTACGTGAACCGGTTCAGCATCCAGGGGCGCAGCTACAAGGTT
>WNFM01081017.1_pt1 | contig 55145 bp, 57 predicted proteins | sample 5400271 | NCBI WGS metagenome assembly WNFM01 (sample SAMN13153352, study PRJNA577476) | soil metagenome | isolation source: 60 cm saprolite on Douglas fir-dominated hillslope | place: USA:California | collected 2013-09-17
CGCCCGATCAGCTTGACGCTCCTCGTCATCTCCGCAGCGCTCCTGCTGATGATGGCCGCTCCCAATATCAAGAAGAAACGGGAAGAGGCGTTTCAGGAAGGCTAGGGCGGCCCGGCTTCACGCTTTCGCCGGGTTGGCGGCCTTGTCCCGGTCCTCGACCAGGCCCACGATCTCTGCCAGGTCGCGCACCGTCGCGTCGGGACGCACTCCGAGCCGTTCCACGGGTGCGCCCGCGCGATTGACCCAGAAGACGCGGAAGCCGAAAGACTTCGCGCCCGCCGCGTCCCAGCCGTTGGACGAAACGAATCCCATCAGCGTTCGCGGCACGCCGAGCTGGTCCTCGGCGATGCGGTAGACGCTCGCGTGCGGCTTGAAGACCTTCGCGGGATGCACGCTCAGCACGCCGCCGCGAAAGCGCGCGCGCAGGCCGTTATGGTCGACCACCGCGTTCAGCATCTCGGGGTGCCCGTTGGACAGGATCGCCAGGGGGCGCGCCGCCGCCAGCTTCTCGAGCGCCGCAGGCACTTCCGGAAATACCGCGAGCTTGCGGTACTCGTCGAGGAGCGCGCGGCGCGCGCCATCGTCGGCCTCGATCGAAAGCAGCTCGAAGGTCCATTCGAGCGCCGAATGGGTGACGCGGCTGAAGTCCTCGTAGTTGCCCATGAGCGAGCGCAGCCACGTGTACTCGAGCTGCTTCGCGCGCCACGCCGCGGAAAGTGCGGCGCCCTTGCCCGGGAACAACGACTCCGCGAGGCGCGTCACCGAGTGCACGTCGAAGATCGTGCCGTAGGCATCGAACACGAGCGCGGAAATTTCGTGGGCCATGGGGTCTCCTCGAGCCCGATGCTACCATTGGCGCTCCCCCGATTCAGCCGATCACGCCTCATGGCGTCAATGCTCTTCGCGAACGTGAAGCCGGAGTAGAAAAGACGATGTTCACCTGGAATTTTCCGTATCCGTCGCAGCGCATGCCGGTGCTCGCGAAAAACGTGGTCGCCACGTCGCAGCCGCTCGCGGCCCAGGCCGGGCTCGCGATGCTCGCCAAGGGCGGCAACGCGGTCGACGCGGGGCTCGCCGCGGCGATCACGCTCACCGTCGTCGAGCCGACCTCCAACGGCATCGGCTCCGACGTCTTCGCCATCCTCTGGGACGGCCAGCGCCTCGTCGGTCTGAACGCCTCGGGACGCTCGCCCGCGGGTTGGACCCCCGAGCGCTTCGCGGGAAAGAAGGCGCTGCCCTCGCTCGGCTGGGACTCGGTCACCGTGCCGGGTGCGGTGTCCGCGTGGGTCGCGCTCTCCAAGCGTTACGGCAAGCTTCCTTTCGAGGATCTCTTCGAGGCGGGCATCCGCTACGCGCGCGAAAGCTACATGGTGTCGCCAATCACCGCGGCGAGCTGGGCGGGCCAGGCGCCGAACTTCAAGGGCTTCTCGGAATTCTGCTGGACGTTCCTGCCCAAGGACCGCGCGCCGTATCCCGGCGAGCGCTTCTATTGCCCGCAGCAGGCCGAGACGCTGGAGGATATCGCGTCCACCAAGGGCGAGAGCTTCTATCGCGGTCCGATCGCCGAGCGCATCGCGCTCGCCAGCCGCTCCGACGAGGGCGCGATGACCGAGGAGGACCTCGCGGCGCACCGCGCCGACTGGCTCGATCCGATCTCGATCGAGTATCGCGGCTACCACCTGCACGAGATGCCGCCCAACGGGCAGGGCATCGCGTCGTTGATCGCGCTCGGCATCCTGCGCAACTTCGACGTGGCGTCGATGCCGGTCGACTCCGCCGACAGCCTTCACCTGCAGATCGAGGCGATGAAGCTCGCGCTCGCCGACACCTGGGCTCAAGCCGCCGATCCCGCGGCGATGCGCGTGACGACCGCGCAGATGCTCGACAGCGCGTACCTCGCCGGCCTCGCGAAGAAGATCGACATGAAGCGTGCGCAGACTCCGGGCCCGGGAATTCCCAACGACGGCGGCACCGTGTACCTCACCACCGCCGACGAGAAGGGGATGATGCTGTCGTTCATCCAGTCGAACTACAAGGGCTTCGGCTCAGGCGTGGTCGTCCCCGGCACCGGCATCGCGCTGCAGAACCGCGGCGCGGGCTTCGTGCTGAAGCCCGGGCATCCGAACCAGGTGGGCCCGAGGAAGCGCCCGTTCCACACCATCATCCCGGGATTCCTCACGCGCAACGGCCAGCCGGTGATGAGCTTCGGCGTGATGGGCGGCAACATGCAGAGCCAGGGCCATGTCCAGATGGTGATCCGCCTCGTCGACTACAACCAGAACCCGCAGGCGTGCAGCGACGCGCCGCGCTGGATCGTGAACGAGGACTGCTCGATCTCGGTCGAGGACCGCATCAGCGCCTCCGTGAAGGACGAGCTCGTGAAGCGCGGCCAGCGCATCGTCGGCGCCGAGCGTCCGATGTTCGGCTTCGGCGGCGCACAGCTCATCCACAAATTGGACGACGGCTACTGCGGCGCGTCCGATCACCGCAAGGACGGCGGCGCCATCGGTTTCTAGCCGAAGCCCGGCCGCGGGCCGCCTAATCCCCGGCGGCCAGATGCGGTGGGGAGCCGCGCTTGGAGGCCGGATTGCGGCGGGCGTCGGGGAAGGTGATGACGCCGGAGGCTGCGAAATCGCGCTCGTCGGCGTCCGTCACGGCAAGCATCGGCATGCGCTTGAAGAGGAGCGCCGCCTGCTCACGGTACTCAAGCCCCATCAGCACCCGCGGCGAGGCGAGGCCCGCGTACTTCTCGGCGCCGGAGAGAATCTCCATGTTGAACATGCGCCGGTAGAAGCCGATCTGCGAGTCGCGCACCGCGACCACCAGCCAGTCGGCGTTCTCCGCCGCGCACTGCAGCATGTGTGCCTTGAAGAGATGGAAGAGTGCCGTCTTCGGTTCCAGCTGCGAGGCCGGATCCACCACCATGAGGCTCGCCTCGACGATGGTCGCGTCGGCGCCGAGCGCGGCGATCTCCGCGGCATAGGCGTCTCCCGCGGGCAGGGCCCAGCGCCGCTTGGCCGAGCTCACGCTCGAGCGCGTCGTGGCGACGGCGCGCGCGTTGCGCAGGAGCACGAAAGTGGCGCTGTTGAGCGCCGTGTCGTAATCGTCGCCGTAGGCGGCGTCGGGGTTCTCGTCGATCTCGCAGCGCTCGCGCAGCGCATCGAAGCGAAGCGAGCGCACGTCGCTCCAGTCCTCGCGGGTGGCGACGCGGCGCATCTCGAACCCGCGTGGGTGCAGGGCGGCCTCGATGGGCGAATGGAGCATCTGGGGGGCGCGTTGGGTCTTCATCATGCCCACAGGTTAGCCGCGCGCGGGGAAGGAAGTCCCCACCCGGGAGGGTGGGGATTGAGAGCTCAGCGGAAGGACGGGCCGTGGATCCAGGCGACGATCGCGCGCCTCACTCCGCGCTCCACCGGGGTCACGCGGTGCGCGAGGACGGAAGGAAATACCGTCGCGGCGCCGTGGTAGCGCCCCCGATGCAGCTCCCCCTGGGGACAGAATTCCAGGCCGCCGCCGGAATAGTCTTCCGGCGACGAAAGCTGCACGGTGATACTGAGCTTGCGCGTGCAGGTGCGGTCTCCCCCGCAATCCAGGTGCCAATCGAACTTTCCGCCTTCGTCGTAGCGCACGAAATGCAGGGGCTCGAGAAAGCCGTACACCTCGTAGCGGTACCAGCGGTTGATCGACGCCACCATGGCGGCCATTCGCTGGTAGATCCAGCGGGTCTCGTCGCCGGGCGCGATCCAGGCGGCCTTCGCGCGGCGATAGTTCTCGCGCTCCTGCACCACCTGGCCCGCATGCAGCGGCTGCGATTCGCACGCCGCGACGATCCTGGCGCATTCCTCGGGCGAGAACACTTCCAGCATCACCTGCGGAGTGGCGGCCAGCTGGTTTTCGGCGATGCCTTCGATCGCGACGAGCTGGCGTTCGAACCCGCCCGCGAGGTCGTCGAGGGCGAGGGCGAACGGAAAGCGCGAGGTGCCGGGGCTCGTCTCGGCGAGACGTTGCAGTACGGCGTTCACCGGGTCCCCGTCACGCGGTGGTGGCGCTGTAAACCCACGGCTGAACCGCGAGCGCGTGCGACTTGAGGCTGCGACCCTGCGGCGTTTCGATCCAGTCCTTCATGTTGTCCTCGGTTCCCTGGATGCCGACCATCACGACCTCGATGTCCTGGTCGCGCCCGAGGTTGCCGCTCAACGCGGTGGTGGCGAGGCGCGCCGGCGAGTTGTCCCAGTACACGACCCAAATCGCGCCCGGTTGGTTCTGCTGGGTGAGGGCGGGGTGCGCCTCGTCCATCGAGAGCAGCTCGTCGTTGAGGTTCTTTCGGCCCTTTCCGTCGAGCACCGCGAGCCAAGCATAACGATAGGTGGTTGTCATTGGTGTTCTCCTAGTATTCTGTCGGTCATTGCGCGATGCGACCGGCAGCGTGCGCCAGGTGATTTCATCATGACGATGCCTCACGAGACCCCTACCCGTTCCGGTAGGATCGGCGCGGAAACGATGGCCTCCCGCGCATTTGTCGCCGCATTCGCTGCATTATTGCTGTGCTGCTCGATGCCGGATCAGCGGACTTCCCGCCAGGTGATATTCGTAAACTTCGATCATGAGAGGGCGCGCGCCGGCTTTGCGCGCTTCGAGGCGGCATGCGAGGCGATCAGGCTCGAGGAACGCCACGGCGTGAAGCTGAGGTTCCTGGGCGTCGACGTGACCGACGGTCCCGCGCTCGCGCGCGCGCTCGATCGCGAGCTCGAGGGCTCGCCCGCGGCCATCGTCGCGCCCAGCGCCGCGGCGGTCCTGGTGGCCATGAACCGGACCCGGACCGTGCCGATCGTCTTCGTGACGCACCAGGATCCGGTGGAGCTCAAGCTCGCCGCGAACCTCGCGCAGCGCAACTCCAACCTCGCGGGAATCTCGATATACCTGGGCGTGGAAGCGAAAGTCCTCGAGCTCCTGCGCGAGACGGCGCCCGCCGCGCGCCGCGTCGGATTCATCGTCGATCGTGACCTCGCGGCCAACCCCCGCATTGCGCAGTTCCTCGACGACACCGCCAGGCGCCACGGGCTGGAGTGGAAGGTTGTGCCGGTCGTTTCCATCGAATCGTTCGAGAGCGACGTGCGCCGCGCCGGCCCCGTCGATGCATGGTTCGTGACTAAGGCAAGCGCTCTCGACGAGTATCGCGCGCGCTTCATCTCGGTCATCGCGGCCACGCGCCGTCCCGCGATCTATCCTTCCCAGGTCGACGTCGACGCTGGAGCGACCATGGCCTACGAGGCCGTATTCGACGACGTTGTCGGTGCCATGGCGCGGCAGCTCGACCGCGTCCTCGAAGGGGTGAACCCGGGGGACATTCCCATCGAACGTCCCAAGCGATTCACCCTGTCGATCAACGTCGCGGCCGCGCGGCGCGCCGGAATGCGCCTGCCGACGGAGCTGCTGTCGCGCGCCGACCGCGTCCTATGATCGCTGCCGATTCCCCGGTGATGACTTTGCCGCCCGCGCCGCGCAAGTGGTGGCAGATCCGCGGCGCGACGAGCCGGCTCTTCCGCCGCTACTTCACGGTGATGGCGCTGGGAACGTGCGGGATCCTCCTGCCGGCGGTGGTGATCGAGATGATCCTGAGCTATGCGGAGGGCATCCGCACCATCGAGCGTGTGCAGTCGATTCGCGCCGACGCCGCCGCATCGCACGTCGACTCGCAACTGTCGGCCATCGTGAGCCAGCTGCGCGAGACCGCCGCGCTGCCGTGGGGGCCCACGGGACTGAGCGAGAACGAGCGGCGCAACGAATTCCAGCGCCTTCTCAAGCGCGTCCCCGCGATCCGCGCGATCTCCCGCTACGATTCCTACGGCCGCGAAACGTTGCACGTCTCGCGGATGAACGAGGATCGCATCGGCGATGCCGCCGCTCCGATGCTGGATGCCTCCGAGCGCGAAGCGGCGCAGGACGTGGCGTACGGCCCGGTGGAATTCAGGGATTCCCTCGAGCCCTTCGTCGCCTCCATCGTTCGCGAGGGGCCGTTCGGCGACGGCGGCTGGGTGAAGGCGATCATCGACCTCGAGCACGTCGCCGAGTCCATCGCCGGCCTCGCCGTCGAAGGCGGCGGCACCGCCTACCTGGTCGACACGTCCGGCATGGTGATCGCGCATCCGCGCGTGGAATTCATGCTGCGGCGCACCTTCGTGAGGGACCCGGCGATCCTTGCGTTCGCGCGCGACAGCGCGGGCGCCGGGCAGAAACGGGCCGCGCTCAAGACCACCTCCCTCGAGGGACATCCGGGCTACTCGAGCATGGCTTCGATCGGCATCCCTCCGTGGACCGTCGTGATCGAGCAGCCGGCCGATGTGGTGATCGCCCCGCTGCGGCGCACGCTCCTCGGCGCCCTGGGCATCCTCTTCGGCGCGCTCGTCCTCTCCTTTCTCGTGAGCCTCTGGTACGCGCGTCGCCTGAGCGGGCCGATCCTCGCCCTGGAAGCCGGCGCCGTCGCCTTCGCCAAGGGCAATTTCAAGAACCGCATGGAAGTGAAGACCGGCGACGAGGTCGAGCTCCTCGCCACGGAATTCAACAAGATGGCCGACCAGCTCCAGGAGTACACCGACGGCCTCGAGCGGCGCGTTGCGGAAAAGACCGCGCAGCTCGAGATGGCCAACCGCCACAAGAGCGAGTTCCTCGCCAACATGTCGCACGAGCTGCGCACGCCGCTCAATGCGATCATCGGTTTCTCCGAAGTCCTGAAGGAGCGCATGTTCGGCGAGCTGAACGACAAGCAGATGGAGTACGTGCGCGACATCTTCGGCTCCGGCCAGCACCTGCTCTCGCTCATCAACGACATCCTCGACCTCACCAAGGTGGAGGCGGGCCACATGGCGCTCGACATCCACGAGTTCGACGTGGGCGCCGCGGTGGACAACTGCTGCACCCTGATCCGCGAGCGCGCGCAGAGGAGCCGCCTCACCTTCTCCTGCGAGGTCGAGCCCGACGTCGGCAAGTGGCCGGCCGACGAGCGCAAGTTCAAGCAAGTGCTGCTGAATCTGCTCACCAACGCCGTGAAATTCACGCCCGCGGGGGGCGTGGTGACGTTGCGCACCTGGATCGAGGCGGGCTTCCTCGTGGTGAGCGTGCGCGACACCGGCATCGGCATCGCCGCCGAGGACCGCGCCGCGATCTTCAAGGAGTTCCACCAGCTGCCGCTGCAGGGCATGGCCAAGCAGGAGGGCACCGGGCTCGGACTCTCGCTCTCGCGCCGCCTGGTGGAGCTGCACTGCGGCACGCTCACGGTGGAGAGCGTGCCGCGGCGCGGCTCGACCTTCACCGCGCGCTTTCCGGGCGCCTGCCCCGGGGCCGACCATGGCTAGGCGCATCCTGATCGTCGAGGACGACGAGAAGAGCCGGCGCCTGCTCTCCGACGTGCTCGCCTACCACGGCTACGAGATCGCCGCGGCGGCGAGCGGCGAAGAGGGCCTGCGCGCGGCCGAGGCGAGGGCGCCCGATGCGGCGCTCCTCGACATCCAGCTGCCGGGAATCAGCGGCTTCGACGTGCTCGCGGCGCTGCGCGAGCCCGGCCGCTGCGGGGCGCTCCTGCCGGTGATCGCGGTGACGGCCTCGGTCATGGAGCAGGATCGCAAGAAGATTCTCGCCGCGGGCTTCGACGCGTTCGTCTCCAAGCCGGTGAACATCCGCGACCTCCTCGCGACCCTCGATCAGCTCTTCGTGAGGGTGAGGGCTTGAACGCGCAAGCCGAATTGGACAGCGAGGACGCCACCTCGTGCGCGCCGGCGCGCATCCTCGTGGTCGACGACACGCCCGCCAACGTGAAGCTCCTCGAGGATCTGCTGGGCTTTCACGGCTACGAGGTCGAGGCGGCCACCTCTGGAGAGGAGGCCCTCGAGGCGATCCGCGAGCGCCTTCCGGACCTCATGCTCCTCGACGTCCTCATGCCGGGCCTGTCGGGCTACGACGTCTGCCGCGCCGTGCGTGCCGATCCCGCGCTCGCCATGCTGCCGGTGGTGCTGGTCACCGCGCTCGAGGACCGCGAGGAGCGCGTGAAGGGCCTGGACGCGGGCGCCGACGACTTCCTCTCCAAGCCGGTGAACCCCCCGGAGCTCCTCGCGCGCGTGCGCTCGCTCCTTCGCATCAAGCGCCTCTACGATACGGTGCAGAAGCAGGCGCAACAGCTCGCCGCGTGGAACCAGACGCTGGAGGCACGCGTGGTCGAGCAGGTGCGCCACGTGGAGAAGCTCGGGCGCCTGAAGCGCTTCTTCTCGCCGCAGCTGGCCGAGTTGATCCTCGCGGGCGGCGCCGACGACCCGCTCGAGAGCCATCGCCGCGACATCACGGTGGTGTTCCTCGACCTGCGCGGCTTCACCGCCTTCGCCGAGACCGCCGAGCCCGAGGAGGTGATGGCCGCGCTCTCCGAATTCCACCACGCGATGGGGCGGCGCATCCTCGAGTACCAGGGCACGCTCGAGCGCTTCACGGGCGACGGCCTCATGGTTTTCTTCAATGATCCGCTGCCGATCAACCAGCCGGCGGCGCGCGCGGTGGAGATGGCCTTCGTGATGCAGGAAGACGCGTTGAAGCTCGCCGCGCAGTGGAAGAAGAAGGGCTACACGCTGGGCCTGGGCATCGGCGTCTCGCAGGGCTACGCGACCGTGGGCGCGATCGGCTTCGAGGGCCGCATCGACTACGGCGCCATCGGCACCGTCACCAACCTCGCCAACCGGCTGTGCGACCTCGCCGACCCCGGTCACATCCTCGTGTCGCAGCGCGTGTTCGCGGAAGTCGAGGAAAGCGTCTTCGCCGAGGACATCGGCGAAGTGCGCCTGCACGGCTTCAAGCGCCCGGTGCGCGCCTATCGCCTCCTCGACTTCAAGGGGCTCGCGGGGTGAGGCGGTGAAGCAGTCCGCCGTGCGCGCGCGCATCCGGCAGCTCTGCTGCCTGGGCCTGCCGGGCGAGCTCCTCATGGCCTCGCTCCTGCCCGCCTTGCGCGAGCTCGTGCCGAGCGACTCGGCGGCCTTCTTCTGGGTCGACTCGCGCGGCGAGATGCAGAACCTGTACGCCGAGCGCCTGCTGCCCGCCGACGTGATGTCGCTCTACTTCGAGCGCTATTACGAGGGGCGCGAGGCATCCTTCCGCAAGGCCTTCCTCGAACGCTCCGCGGCCCCCGACGGCGTGGTTTCCATGAGCGCCGACGGCGAGCTGAGGAGGACCGACTATTACAACGAGATCCTGAAGCGCCTCGACGCGCACCATGTCCTGTACGGGGTCGTGCGCGAGCAGGGCGCCGCGCTCGGCCAGCTCTCCCTCTATCGCCCGCTCGACGCTCCGGCCTTCACGCCGCGCGAGCGCGCCGACCTCGCGAGCGTGATGCGCTACGTGGCCCACGGCATCGCGGGCGACGACGCGCGCCCGAAGGATCCCGCGGCGAGCTTCACGTACGAGGATTCCGACGACGAGGCGATGCTGGTGACCGATCGCGGCGGGGCCATCCGCCACGGCTCGGAGAAGGCGCGGCGCCTCCTCCTCCTCGCCACCACCTCGGAGATCAACCCGGCGAGCCTCAAGGCCGCGGTGAACGAGCGCGCCGCGACCGCGCTGCGCACGCTCTGCTCGCGGCTGGACGCGGTGGGGCGCGGCGAGGAGCCGGCCCCGCCGGTGATGTCGCTCGACACCAAGTGGGGGCGGCACCTGCTGCGCGCCTACTGGCTCGACGACGACTTCCAGTCGCGCGACGCGCTGATCGGCGTGCGCATCCAGCGCCAGGAGCCGATGATCCTCAGGTTCGTGCAGGCCATGGGGCGGCTCCCGCTCTCGCCGCAGCAGCGCGAGATCGCCCTCATGATCGCGCAGGGCAAGAGCAACCAGGAGATCGCCGAGGGCCTCGGCGTGTCCGGCAACACCGTCGCCTACCACATCAAGCAGCTTTTCCTGAAGCTCGACGTCCACGACCGCGCCGGGGCGGTGGAGCGCATCACCGCGCGCCGCGGCTCGGGAAACGCGGCCGGCTGAGCGCCGGCGCTAGTCGCCTTCGCGCGACGACGGCGCGACCCGCGCGCCGCCCCCGCCCGGCACTTTCGCCCGCGCGAGGCGCGCCGAGACCCGGCGCCCGAGCGTGTCGAGGTAGGTGTAGAGCACCGGCACTACCACCAGCGTGAGGAGGGTCGAGGTGATGATGCCGCCGATCACCGCGCGCGCCATCGGGGCGTTCTGCTCGCCGCCCTCGGAAAGGCCGATCGCCATCGGCAGCATGCCGAAGATCATCGCCATGGTCGTCATGAGGATCGGGCGCAGGCGCACCTGCCCCGCGGCGAGGATCGCGTCGTGGCGCGACCTTCCTTCGCGCATTCCCTGGTTGGTGAAGTCCACCAGCAGGATCGCGTTCTTGGTGACGAGCCCCATCAGCATGATCACGCCGATGATCGAGAAGATGTTGAGCGTGCTGCCGGTGACGAGGAGGGCGAGGAAGACGCCGATCAGCGTGAAGGGCAGCGACGCCATGATCGCCACCGGCTGCAGGAAGCTCGCGAACTGCGAGGCGAGGATGAGGTAGATGAAGATCACCGCCATGCCGAGCGCGGCCAGCGCGGCGTTGAACGACTCCTGCATCTGCTGCGTGTCGCCCGCGATGTCGAAGCGGTAGCCGGGCGGCAGCTGGATCGTCTTCAGCAGCGTCGCCACCTCCTTGCCCACGTCGCCCGACGGCCGGCCTTCCACGTTCGCGTAGATGCCGACGCGGCGCTGCAGGTCCTGGCGCTTGATGATCTGCGGGCTGGTCGAAGGCTTGAACTCCACCACCTGGCGCAGCGGCACGAGGATCGGCGTGCCGTCGGCGTTCACGCGGCTGCTCACGACGTGCAGCTCGCCCAGGTCCGCGGTGATGCGCCGGCCCGCCTGGGGCAGCTGCACGTTCACCTCGTAGTTCTGGCCGTCGGGCGCGAGCCAATGGCTCACCACGTCGCCGGCGACGAAGGGCCGCACCGCGGCGCCGATCTGCGATACCGTGAGCCCGAGGTCGCTCGCGAGCTCGTTGTCGAGCTTGATGGTGATCGCCGGGTTCTGCGCCTTGTTGCTGGTCTCGAGGTCCGTGATCCCCTTCACCTTCGCGAGCTTGTCGACGATCTCCTGGGTGAGGTCCGCGAGCCCCTCGGGCGAGGGGCCGAGGAGGTTGATCCAGATCGGCTTCTGGTAGCCCACCGACAGCTCGATGCCGGGAATCGCGCGGATGCGCTCGCGCACCATCGCCTCGAACTCCTTCTGCTTCATGCGCGCCGTCTGGTGGCGGTCGACCAGCCGCACGTCGATGCGCGCCACGTTGCGCCCGTCGCCCGTGCCGACGTTGGCGATCATCATCTCGACCTCGGGATAGGCGCGCAGGAGCTCCTCGACCTGGCGCGCCTTGGCGTCGGTGTATTCGAGGCTCGATCCCACCGGGGTCGTCAGGCGGAAGGAGGAGCGGCCCTCGTCCGCCTCCGGCACGAACTCGGTGCCGACCAGCGGCACGATGGCGAAGCTCGCGACGAACACGACCACCGCGATCGCCATCACCTTCAAGCGGTTGGCGAGCGACCATTCGAGGAGCTCGCCGTAGCGCTCGTGCGCCCCCTCGATGCCGCGCTCGATGGCGCCCATCATCCGCGCGATCCCCGGGAAGCGCTTGAAGCGGCTCTCGGGCGGATCGCGCCAGATGGAAGAGAGCATCGGGTCCAGCGTGAAGCTCACGAAGAGCGAGACCAGGACGGCCACGGCGACGGTGATGCCGAACTGGTAGAAGAACTTGCCGATGATGCCCTTCATGAACGCCACCGGCACGAATACCGCGACGATCGCGAAGGTGGTCGCCATCACCGCGAGGCCGATCTCCTCGGTGCCCTCGCGCGCGGCGCGGAAATGGTCCTTGCCCATGCCGAGGTGGCGCACGATGTTCTCGCGCACCACGATCGCGTCGTCGATGAGGAGCCCTATGCACAGCGATAGCGCCATCAGCGTGAGGAAGTTCAGCGTGAAGCCGAACACATACACCGCGATGAAGGTCGCGATCACCGAGATCGGCAGCGTGAGCCCGGTGATCACGGTGCTGCGCCACGAGTGCAGGAAGAGAAAGACGATGAAGATGGTGAGGAGCGCGCCCTCGACGATCGTCTCCTTCACGCCGTGCAGCGCCTTCTCGATGAAGTCCACGTCGGCGTAGAGGATCTCGATCGTCACGTCGGGCGGCAGCGTCTTCTTCAGCTCCTCGGTCGCGGCCTTCACGCCGGCGCCGACTTCCACGATGTTGGCGTCCTGCACCTTCAGCACGTTCAGGCTCAGGCCCGGGCGGCCGTTGATGCGCGACAGCGAATCGGCCTCGCGCTCGCCGTCGATCACCTCCGCCACCTGGTCGAGGCGCACCGGGCCCTTGGCGCGGCGCGCGACGATGATCTTGCCGAAGGCGGGCGGGTCCTTGATCCTGCCCTCGACTCGCACCAGCTGCTCGCTCGGGCCGAGCACCACCTTGCCCGCGGGGATGTCCATGTTGGCCCCCTGGATCGCGCGGATCACCTCGTCCACGCCGACCGCCTGCGAGAGCATCTGCGCGGGCTTCAGGTTCACCAGGACCTGGCGTGCGACGCCGCCCGACTCCTGCACCTGGCCCACGCCGGGCTCCCGGAGGCTGCGCGTGGCGGAGCTCACCGCGAGCGAGACCACGGGCTGCGCGTTGTCGAAATCGCCGCGCAGCACGAGCGGATCCTTCACCTCGCGCGGGAACGCGGGGCGGATCAGCGCGATCTTGTCGCGCACGTCCTGCACGCCGCGCTCGATGTTGGCGTCGAGGCGGAACTCGATGCCGGTCTCGCTGCGGCCCTCCCACGAGTTCGAGCGGATGAGGCGCACGCCGTTCACCGTGTTGACCACCTCCTCGATCGGCTTGGTGATGTCGTTCTCGACCGCCTCGGGAGAAGCGCCGGGATACTGCACGCTCACGAAAACGATCGGGAAGTTGACCTCGGGCATGCGCTCGACGCGCAGCCGGTTGTACGAGAACACGCCGAGCACGAGAAGCGCGACCATGACCATGGTGGCGAACACGGGCTGATTGATGCTGGTCTTGGTGATCCACATGGCGGCTTACGCCGGTCTTGCGGGCGCGGCGGCCTTGAGCACCGCGGGGGCGCCCGCCTTCAAGCCGGTCACGCGCGCGCGCACCACCTGCAGGCCCTCCTCGAGCCCGCTCGCGACCTCCACCACGCCGGCGCGCGCGTCGCTCGCGCCGAGCTTCACCGCGCGCTTGGCGATCTTGCCGCCCTCGATCGTGAATACGTACGACTGCCCGGCCTCGTCGCGCACCGCGCTCGACGGAATCACCGCCGAGCGCGCGGTCTTGTCGACGACGATGTCGCCCTTGGCGAACATCCCGCCCTTCAACGCGCCGTCCTGGTTCTCGACCGAGATGTAGAGCGTGATCGAGCGCGATCCCGCGTCGGCCGTGGGATTGATGCGCTCGACTCGCCCGGTGAAGGCGCGATCGCCGAAGCCGTCGACGCGGAAGCTCGCCGCCTGGCCGGGCTTCACCGCGGGCACTTCCGCGGCGGGCGCGGGCGCCTCGATCTCCATCTTGGCCAGGTCGACCAGCGTGAAGAGGGGGCTGTCGATTCCGACCTTCTCGCCGGGGTTGGCCATCCGGCGCGCGACGATCGCGCCGAAGGGCGCGCGCACCGCGGCGTCCTCCATCGCCTTGCGCGCAATGCGAAGCTGCGCTTCGGCCGCGCGCATCAGCGCGGCGTTGCCCTCGTAGGTGCTGTGCGTGGTGTCGAAGGCGTTCTGCGAGATGAATTTCTGGCGCAGGAGCTGCTCGCCGTTCTCGCGGTTCTTCTCCGCGATGGAGAGCTTTGCGCGCGCCTCCTCGAGGGCGCCCACCTGCGCATCGATGCGCGATTGGAGGTCAGCGGTTTCGATCTGCGCCAACAGCTGGCCGCGCGCGACGCTCTCGCCTTCGCGCACGAATACCTTGTTCAGGTCCCCGGCCACCTTCGCCTTCACGGTGGTCTGCGTCACCGGCGCGAGCGACCCCGAGAAGGGAATCGAGCGCACCAGCTCGCGAAGTTCCACGACGGCCACGTCGGCGGGGGTGAATTCGAGGACGACCGTCGCGGCGGGCTTCTTGTCGTCCTTCTTGGCCTGAGTCGCGCGCAGTCCGACCAGGGAACCCGCGGCCAGGACAATGCCTAACGCAATCATCGCGGGCTTGAAGAATCGGCGCCGGCCCGGGGCCGGTCGATCGCGAGCGGGTGTCTTCTTGCGGGAGAACATGGCAGCTTTCCGTGCGGAGCTTGTATTTCCCGGATGGGGACCGCGCTTGTATCCGGTTGGATGCCGGAGTCCGCGCTCTTGGATTCGCCGCTCGCCGTGACGCGAATTATACGCCCGGGGTTGCCGCGCCCACACCGGACGGGGCGACCATCGCGGTACGTCGCGGGATCGCTTCCGGCGACCAGCGGCCGATGGCTTCGCGCAGGATCTCGCCGGGGGCGCAGGCCCTGGGCGGCGCCTGGCCGAGAAAGTCGAGCGCCGCGCGCAGCAGCTCGGCCGCGCCTTTCTCGTCGGCGGCGACGGCGAGCGTCTGCTTGGAGAGCTTCTCGCCGCGCTCGTTGGTGGCGACGGGAAAATGCAGGTAGCGCGGCGTCGCAAGGCCGAGTGCCCGCTGCAGCAGGATCTGGCGCGGTGTCGATTGCAGGAGGTCGGCGCCGCGCACGACATCGGTGATGCCCTGGTCCGCATCGTCGACGACGACGGCGAGCTGGTAGGCGTGCAGCGCGTCACGGCGTTTCAACACGAAGTCGCCGACCGCACGCGGCACCTCCTGCGCGATGCGGCCCTGCACGCGATCGACGAACTCGATCGCACCCTCGGCGACGAGCATGCGCTCGGCGCCGGGCGTCGCGGCGTCCACCAGGAGCCCACGGCAAGTGCCGGGGTACACCGCGCCTTCGATGCCGGCGAGCGCCGAGTCGGCGACCTCGCGCCGCGTGCATCGGCAGCGGTAGACGAGCCGCAACGCGCGCAATCGATCGAGGGCGGCCTCGTAGAGAGACTTGCGCCGGCTCTGCCAGACCACCTCCCCATCCCAATCGAAGCCGAACGCCTCGAGCTGGCGCAGGATCGCCCCGGGCGCCCCGGGAAGCGAGCGCGTCTCGTCGACGTCCTCGATGCGCACCCGCCATTCGCCCGCCGCGGCGCGCGCGTCGAGCCAGCTCGCGGTGGCGGCGATGAGCGAGCCGAAGTGCAGCGGCCCCGTGGGCGAGGGCGCGAAGCGGCCGCGATAGCTCACGAGAGGAGCTCGGCGGCGACGAGCGGATCCTCGAGGCGCTTCACGAACCATTTGAGCGCCCTGCCCTCGTGGCCCGGCCGCCACGCGATCAGCGCTTCGCCGCCCCGATGCGCGCCCTCGACGGGCAGGATGCGCAAGGTCCCGGCGAGCGCTTCGCGCTCGGCCACCCAGCTCGGCAGGAAGCCCACGCCGAGGCCGGCGATGTGCGCCGCCGCCTTGGCTTCCATCGAGGCCACGGTGAGCACGTCCTGGCCGGAGAGCAGTCCCACGGTGCGCGGCGGCAGCAGTCGCGAGGAATCGGCGATGCTCACCGCGCGGTGCGTGCGGATGGTGTCCTCGCTGAGGGGGAGCGGCGCCCGGGTGATCTCGTGGAAGGGTGCGGCGACGAAGACCATCTCGACGCGGCCCAACGCGCGCGTCACGTAATTGCGTCCCGGCGGGGCCTCGCCGGCGCCGCCCACGGCCAGGTCGGCGCGGCCCGAGGCGAGCGCGTCCCAGGTGCCGCCGAGGACTTCGTGAAGCAAGCGCAGGCGCGTCCCCGAGCGCTGCTCGTAGAACTCCGCGGCGATGCGAAATAGCTTGTCGGCGCCGATCAGCGTATCGACCGCGATCCGCAGCTCCGACTCCCATCCCTTCGCCACCTGCTGCACGCGGCACTCGAGGTCCGACGCGGCCTGCAGCAGGCGCCGCCCCTCGGCGAGGAGCTCGCGGCCCGCGGCGGTGAGCACCGCGCGGTGCCCGCGGCGGTCGAAGATCTCGATGCCCAATCCCTCCTCCAGCTGGCGAACGGAGTAAGTGATCGCTGACGGGACGCGATGGAGGTCTTCGGCGGCGGCGGCGAACGAGCCCTTGCGGTCGATGGCGTCCAGGACTTGTAGAGATTCGAGGGTCAGGCTCATCATCAATAAATTCGAATGATCAGATCAGAATTATTCGCTTTATTTCAAAATATTCAAGCGCATCATAACCTTTATTATTCAGTACATATGGTGAAAGGGCTCCCACAATGATCGAGATTCGCCGCAGCAACGAACGGGGCCTGGCCGAGCACGGCTGGCTCAAGTCGTTTCACACCTTTTCCTTCGCCGACTACCACGACCCGAAGCACATGGGTTTCGGGCCTTTGCGGGTGATCAACGAGGATCGCGTCCAGGCCGGCCAGGGCTTCGGCACCCACGCTCACCGCGACATGGAGATCATCAGCTACGTGCTCGAAGGCGAGCTCGCGCACAAGGATTCCATGGGCAACGGCTCCGTGATCCGCCCCGGCGACGTGCAGCGCATGAGCGCGGGCACGGGCGTGCGTCACAGCGAATACAACGCTTCCCAGAGTGACCTCGTCCATTTCCTGCAGATCTGGATCGAGCCCAGCGAGCGCGGGATCGCGCCCAGCTACGAGGAGAAGCATTTCGACCAGGCCTCCAAGCGCGGGAAGCTGCGCCTCATCGCTTCCTGCGACGCGCGCCAGGGCTCCGTTCGCCTTCATCAGGACGCGGACTTGTACGCGACGCTCCTCGATGGCGATGAGACCGTGACCTTCGAACCGCGCGCCGGACGGCGGGTCTATGTTCACGTCGTTCGCGGCGAAGCGCAGGCGAACGGCCAGCCGCTGCACGCGGGCGATGCGATGAAGCTCACGGGAGGTGACAACAAGGTGCGCCTCGAGAAGGGCCGCAACGCCGAAATCCTCGTTTTCGACCTCGCTCAATAACCCCAAGGAGATAGCCAAATGACCGCCAGCACTCAAGACAACGTCGCCCTCGTCGGGCGCATCCTGCTCGCCGTGATGTTCATCATTTCCGGATTCGGCAAGATCACCGGCTTCGACGGCACCGTGGGCTACATCGCCTCCAAGGGCCTGCCCATGGCGCAGCTCGTCGCGATCGGCACGATCGCAGTCGAGATCGGCGGCGGAGTCATGCTCGCGGTGGGCTTCAAGGCGCGTTGGGCGGCCCTGGCGCTCGCGGTCTTCACCCTTCTCGCGGCGATCATCTTCCACAACTTCTGGGCCGCGGAAGCCGCGCAGAAGATGAACCAGCAGATCAACTTCATGAAGAACATCTCGATCGTCGGCGGCATGTTGATGGTGTTCGCCTTCGGGCCCGGCCGCCTCAGCGTGGACAAGTCGTGATGGCCGCTACCCGGCTCGAGAAAGCCGACACGCGTGCGGTGGAGGAGGTCGCCACCTCGCAGGTCGCGCCGGTCGGCACCTTCACCGTGCGCCGCGCGCTTCCCTTCCACGGGCGCCATTCGGTGGGTCCGTGGGTGTTCCTCGACCACTTCGGTCCTTTCAGGGTGACGCCGGGCGAGGACGGCGTCGGCGCCCATCCCCACGCCGGCATCGAGACCGTGACCTATCTCCTCTCGGGGCGCAACGAGCACCGCGATTCTGCGGGGCACGTGGGCGTGGTGGCCGCGGGCGGGGCGCAATGGATGACGTCGGGCCGCGGCATCATCCACGCCGAGCATCCCCTTGCCGAGAACGAGGCCGAGCTCACCATGCACGGCATCCAGCTCTGGACCACGCTGCCGCGCGCGCTGAAGACCATGGAGCCGCGCTACCAGCGCATCGACGCGGCCGCGATCCCGAGCGTTCGCGCGGCGGGCGCCACCGTGCGCGTGATCGCGGGCGAATACGCGGGGAACGTGGGCCCCGCGGCGACGCTCATGCCGACGCTCCTGTGGCATGTCGGCGTGGATGCGGGCGCGAGCTTCGAAGCGTCGCTTCCCGGCGGCTATGAAGCGGGCGCCTATGTGGTCGAAGGCAACGGCCGCTTCGGCGGCGAGGCCGATGCCGCCACCGGGCAGATCGTGGTGTTCGGCGCGGGCGACGCGGCGCTCGCGATCGAGAATCGCTCCGCGGGCAAGCTCGAGGTGATGGTGCTGGGCGGCGCGCCCGCCGAGGGCCCGCTGGTGTTCCATGGACCCTTCGTGATGAACAGCATCGAGCAGGTGCGCGCCGCGGAGATCGCCTATCGCACCGGCCGCATGGGCCAGCTCGCCGAGTGAGCGCGCGCATCCTGGTGTTCGCGGGAAGCGCGCGGCGCGATTCCCTCAACAAGAAGCTCGCGCGCGTGGCCGCCGGTTTCGCGCGCGATGCCGGCGGCGAGGTCACGTTCCTCGACCTCGACGACTACCCGATGCCGGTGTACCACGGCGACCTCGAAGCGGCCGAGGGCATGCCGGCCAACGGCATGAAGCTGCGCGAGATCTTCATCGCCCACGACGCGCTCCTCGTCGTGTCGCCCGAGAACAACCAGTCGATCACCTCGCTCCTGAAGAACACCATCGATTGGCTGTCGCGCGACATCGGCGACGGCAAGGGCGCCGCGAGCGGCCTCGCGCCGTTTCGCGGCAAAGTCGCGGCGATGATGGCCGCGTCGCCCGGCGCGTACGGCGCGGTCCGCCACCTGCCGCAACTGCGCCAGTGCCTCGGCGGGCTCGGCGTTACCGTGCTCGGCAGCCAGGTCGCGCTGATCCACGCGGACGCCGCGTTCGATGAGTCCGGCGCGCTGCGCGACACGCGCACCGTGAAATCGGTGCAGGGACTGGCGGCATCGCTGGTCGAGACCACGAAAAAGCTCAATCCCTGACACCGGCTTCCCGGGGGTTGCAGTTCGGATCGGGCTCCCCCATGTCGCAGGAATGAGCGACACCGATCTCCTCGATACTTATTCCAGCGCCGTCACCGCGGCGGTGCGCAAGGTGCGACCCGCGGTGGTCCACATCGCGGTGGCCAAGACCGGCGCGAAGGGCGGCTCCGGCTCGGGATTCGTGATCACGCCCGACGGCTACGTCCTCACCAACAGCCATGTGGTCTCGAAGGCGTCATCGCTCGTGGTGAGCCTTCCGGACGGCCGCGAGAGCAGCGCGCAACCGATGGGTGACGATCCCGAGTCCGACCTCGCGGTGATCCGCCTCGACGCGCCGGTGGACGATTGGACCGTGCTCGGCGATTCGCGCCGCGTCGAGGTGGGCCAGGTCGCGATCGCGATCGGCAGCCCCTATGGATTCCAGCACACGGTGACCTCCGGCATCGTGAGCGCGCTCGGGCGCTCGATGCGCTCGCAGGGCGGCCGCCTCATCGACGACGTGATCCAGACCGACGCGGCGCTCAATCCGGGCAACTCCGGCGGCCCGCTGGTCGACTCGCGCGGCGAGGTGATCGGCGTGAATACCGCCGTGATCCTGCCGGCTCAGGGCATCTGCTTCGCGATCGGCGCCAATACCGCGCGCCTCATCGCGGGCTGGCTCATCGCCGAGGGGCGCGTGCCGCGCGCGCGCATCGGGGTCGCCGGCGAGAACGTGCCGATCTCGCGGCGTTACGTGCGCCACTTCGGCCTCGAGCGCGAGTCGGGCGTGCGCGCGGTGCAGGTCGAGCGTGGCGGCCCGGCGGAAAAGGCGGGAGTGAAGGAGGGCGACCTCATCATCGGCCTGGGCGAGGAAATCGTCGCGGGCGTGGACGACCTGCATCGCCTGCTCACCGGCCACGAGGCGGTGCGCGACACCGTGATCAAGCTGATCCGCCGCACCGAGCGCCACGACCTCGCCATCGTGCCGGAAGCCGTCCGGGGGCGTTGAGCGCCTCCCTCGTCCACTCCAACGCCATTCGCCATGCCAATCGTCGGGATAGCCATTTTCAATTAGATTTCGGAACCGACATCGGTCAAGCTGTCCAAACAACCATTCCCGTTCCCTGCTGGAGGCAATAAATGGCGGTCGTCGAGCTCACCAAGGAAAACTTCGAGAAAGTCATCACGTCCAACGCCACCGTCGTCGTCGATTATTGGGCGCCGTGGTGCGGCCCGTGCCGCGGCTTCGCCCCCGTGTACGACCGCGTCGCCGAGGCCAATCCTGACGTGGTGTTCGCCAAGGTCAACACCGATGACGAGCAGGAGATCGCATCGCATTTCCAGATCCGCTCGATTCCCACGTTGATGGTGTTCCGCGAGCAGATCATCGTCTTTTCGCAGCCCGGGGCGCTGCCGCAGAGCTCTCTCGAGCAGGTCATCGCCAAGGCGAAGGAGATCGACATGGAAGAGGTGCGCCGGCAGATCAGCGCGAAGGAAAAGGCGCAGCCCGACGCCGAAGGCTCGCCCGCGGCCTGATTTTCCATAAAAGGGGTCAGATTACTTTTCGGGGTGAAAAGTAATCTGACCCCTTTTCAGCTTATCTGACCCCTTTTCAGCTTTCGGCCGATGCCTTGAGCCTGGCGACGCCCTTCGGGGCCTTCGCACCCGACAGCAGGACGATCATCGCCGAGCCGTCTTCCTTCCACGAGCGCACGGCGTCGCGCAGGATCTCCACCAGCGTCTCGAACTGGTCGGGATGGGTCTCGAGGAGGCCGTCGATGTGGTCGTAGTAGAGGATGTAGCCGTCGGCATCGACCCACTCCAGGTCGGTGAGGCACTCCTCGAGCGCATCCCAGTTGTGGCCGAAGCTCTTCGGAAAATGCAGCGCCGTCGCGACGTGGTTCAGCAGCTGCTCCTTCCTCTGGATGTTCTTGCCCTCGATGTGGAAGCAGGCGAAGCCCGCGCCCTTGGCGGTCGCCTGGACCTGCTTGGTCTCGACGTGGCTCGGCAGGAACCACACCCCGCCCTTGTTGGCCTCGACCAGCGACTCGAGCGCTTCCAGCGGCATGGAGCTTTCCTTATTCACGGACGCGGCGGAAGTGGTTGTAGTGGTCTTCGGTGTAGTAGAGATCGCCGCCGTTGCCCGCAATGATGCGCCGTGCGCCGCGCGTGCGCACGTGCGGCGTCTTCACCGTATATTCGCGGTAGTAGCCGTGCTTCTGGCGCGGCAGCGCGCCTTCGCGGTTGCCGAACACCGCGCCATCCTTCGCGTAGGGAAAGGGCCCGCCCTTGTGGATCAACGCGAGCGTGTCGCGCGCCTCGGCCGGAAGCGCCGCGGCCTCGACCTCGGTCACCGCGGCGGGGGGCGCCACGGCCTTCTGCGCGCCCGCCGGCGGCGCGAGCACCGCAAGGGCGAGGGCCAGGGCGGCGACGAACGCGCGCGCGCTCACGAAGCGGCTCCCGCGCGGGCGCGCTTCTCGGCGAGCCTGCGCTCGAAGCGCTGCGCGTCGATCACGTGGCGCTCGTGGACGCCCTCGCTGATCCTGTCGATGCCGTCGTGCGCGCTCACCTTGAAGACGAGCTTCCTGCCGTCCACGGCCTCGAGACGCGAGCGGATCTCGACCGTGAGGCCGGGCGGGGTCGCGGCGAGGTGCGACAGGCTCACGTGGGTGCCGAGCGACTGCTCGCGCGGCCAGTCGAGGTGCGGCTTGATGAGCTCGATGCACGCCCACTCGGCGAGCGCCACCAGGTAGCCCGTGGCGAGCACGGCGGGCATCATCTGGAAGTCCGGCGCGTCCTCGTACATGCGCGGCACGGTCCTCGCCTCGGTCACGCGGTAGCGATAGGTGCCTTCGAGGCCCGCCACGAGGGTTTCCTTCACCGCATCATCCCTTCGGGCGGTAAGGGCACTGCGTCTTGACGCAATCGGCGTACAGGTAGAGCTGGTGATCGTGGATCTGGAAGCCGCGCTCCTTCGCCACCTTGTTCTGGCGCTTCTCGATCTCGGAATCGTAGAACTCCTCGACGCGCCCGCATTGCAGGCAGACGAGGTGGTCGTGGTGCCCGCCCTGGTTCAGCTCGTAGACCGCCTTGCCGCCCTCGAAGTGGTGGCGCACCAGGATCCCGGCCTGCTCGAACTGCGTGAGCACCCGGTAGACGGTCGCCAGCCCCACGTCGGAATGCACCTCGAGGAGCTTGCGGTAGACGTCCTCGGCGGTGAGGTGGCGCTCGTTGCTGTGCTGGAAAAGGTCGAGCACCTTCAGGCGCGGAACCGTCACCTTGAGGCCCGTATCCTTCAGATCGCGGGGATCGCTCATCGCGTGAATTATAATGCGCGCTCCGCTCCCGCCCGGTTTTCCATGCGCCTCCTCGCTCCGATCCTCTTCCCGCTCGCCCTCGCGGGCTGCGGACTTGTCTATACCATCGACGTCCAGCAGGGCAACTACGTCACGCAGGACGTCGCCGCCAAGCTGAAGACGGGCATGACCAAGGCCGAGGTGCGCCAGCTCCTCGGCACCCCGCTCCTCATCGATGCCTTCCACGCCAACCGCTGGGACTACTTCTTCAGCAACGTGAAGGGCGGCAAGGCCGAGAACCGCACGCGCCTGTCGATCTTCTTCGAAAACGACAAGGTGGTGAATTTCATCGGCGAGGCGCGCCCGGCGCTGCCCGCGCCGGTGAACGTCCCCGTGGCGCCCGCGGCGGCGCCTTCGGCTCCGGCGGCGGCTCCTGCCGACGCAGCGACGAAAAAATGAGCGAGGTGCGAGTCGCGATCGCGGGCGCCGGTGGGCGGATGGGCCGCGCGCTCCTCGATGCGGCAACCTCGACCGCGGGAGTGAAGCTCGCCGCCGCGCTCGACGTGGCCGGCGCCGAGTGGGCGGGTCGCGATGCCGGCGAGCTTTGCGCGAGCGCGCGCGGCGTCACCGTCGGCACCGATGCGGCGGGCGCATTGCGCGAGGCCGACGTCCTCATCGATTTCACGCGCCCCGAGGGCACGCTCGCGCACCTGCGCGCCTGCCGCGCGGCGCGGCGCGCGATGGTGATCGGGACCACCGGATTCTCACCCGCGGGCTTCGACGAGATCCGTGCCGCGTCGAGCGACATCGCGATCGTCATGGCCCCCAACATGAGCATCGGCGTGAACGTGCTCGCCAAGCTGGTGGCGATGGCATCGCGCGCGCTCGGCCCCGACTACGACGCCGAAGTCTTCGAGATCCACCACAAGCTCAAGGTCGACGCGCCTTCGGGCACCGCACTCCTCCTGGGCGGGGCGGTGGCGAAAGCGCGCGGCGCGACGGTCGAGAAGGAAGGCGTCTTCGCGCGCCACGGCACGACGGGCGAGCGCAAGGCCGGTACCGTCGGTTTCTCCGTGGCGCGCGGGGGCGACGTTGTCGGCGACCATACCGTGTTCTTCGCGGGTCCCGGCGAGCGCCTCGAGCTCACGCATCGCGCTTCCAGCCGCGCCACCTACGCGCAGGGCGCCATGCGCGCCGCGAAATTCCTCTCTGGAAAGACGCCGGGCCTCTACGACATGGACGACGTGCTCGGCCTTCGCCAGCGGACGTAGACCTCGGTTGACCGGGGCGAGGGAAATAGCATCTTCAACGACGCTGCGTGAGCGGCGTCTAGACGAAAAGCCCCGCCACCGCCGCCGTCATGCAGGTGGCGATCGTACCGGCGAGGATCGATTTCATCCCGAGCTCGACGATTTCGCCGCGCCGTTCCGGCACCATCGCGCCCATGCCGCCGATGAGGATGCCGAGGCTGCCGAAGTTGGCGAAGCCGCACAATGCATAGGTCATGAGCAGCTTCGAGCGCGGCGATAGCACGTCCGCCGGAAGCTTCGAGAGCTCGATGTAGGCGATGAACTCGTTCAGCGCGGTCTTGGTGCCGAGGAGTCCGCCTGCGGCCTGCGCTTCGCTCCACGGAACGCCGGCGGCCCACGCGAGCGGCGAGAAAATCCAGCCGAGGATGCGTTGCAGCGTGAGCGGCGCGTCCCCCACGAGGGGCAACAACCCGAGGATCGCATTGACGAGGTATACCAGCGCGATGAGCACGATCAGCATGGCGACGATCTGGATCACGAAGGTCACGCCCTCGGCGGTGCCGCGCGTGATCGCGTCCATCGCGCTCGAGTCCTGCCGCTCGATCTCGAGCGCACGCCCGCGCGTCATCGCTCCGGGAACCATCAACGCGGAGACCGTGATCGCCGCGGGGGTTGCCACGATGGAAGCGACGAAGATGTGGCCGATCGCTTCCGGCACCACCGGGCCGAGGATCGCCCCATAGAGCGCCATCACCGTGCCGGCGATGGTGGCCATGCCGCACACCATCACGATGAAGAGCTCCCCCCGCGTGAGGCTGAGGAGGTAAGGCTTGATGAGGAGCGGCGCCTCCACCATGCCGACGAACACGTTGGCCGCGGCCGAAAGTCCCACCGCGCCGCCCACGCCCATGGATTTCTCGAGGAGCCAGCCGAAGCCGCGCACCACGAGCGGCAGGATGCGCCAGTAGAAGAGCAACGCCGAGAGCGCGCTCACCACGATGAGCAGCGGCAGCGCGCGAAACGCGAGCACGAAGGAGGCGGCAGGATCGGTCTCGGCGAACGGAGGCGGGCCGCCCGCGAGATAGCCGAACACGAAGGTGGTTCCCGCCTGCGTGGCGCGTTCGAGCGCCTGCAGCGCGGTGTTGAGCGAGAAGACCAGCTCGCGCAGCCATGCGACGCGCAGGAGAAGGCCAGCGAGGATGACCTGCAGCGCGACGCCGGCCGCCACCAGCCGCCAGTCGATGCCGCGCCGGTTCTCCGAGAACGCCCAGGAGAGAAAAACGAGGGCCGCGAGCCCGGCGAGAGCGTGAAAGGCGTCCATTGGCCTCGGATTATGTCCGTTTTTCTGCTATGATCTTCGACCAGTAAAGCGGGATGAGGCCTTTCGCGCTCTCCCGTTTTTTTGCGCCCATCGCCTCATCTCGTTACTGGAGCCGTGTCCGTGCCGCAGAAGACTCCCGCCGTCCTGGTTCTCGCCGACGGGAGTGTTTTTCGCGGAGTCGCCATCGGCGCGCGCGGGCAAACCGTCGGCGAGGTCGTCTTCAACACCGCCATGACGGGCTACCAGGAGATCCTCACCGATCCCTCCTACGCGGGCCAGGTCGTCACCCTCACCTATCCGCACATCGGCAACACCGGCACCAACGCCGAGGATGTCGAATCGCGCAACGTGTACGCCGCGGGCCTCGTCATCCGCGACCTGCCCCTCGTCGGATCCAACTGGCGCCAGCAGGAAGACCTCTCGACCTACCTCACGCGCAACAAGGTGGTCGCCATCGGCGACATCGACACGCGCCGCCTGACGCGCATCCTGCGCAGCAAGGGCGCGCAAAACGGCTGCATCCAGGCCGGCGCGATCGATGAAAAGGCCGCGCTCGCCGCCGCCAGGGCCGCGCCGAACATGGCGGGGCAGGACCTCGCGAAGACGGTGAGCGTCGACAGGAAGTACGACTGGAACGGCAGCCTCTGGGCGCTCGGCACAGGCTACAAGCCCGATGGTGAAACGAAGCACCACGTGGTCGCCTACGACTACGGCGTGAAGCACAACATCCTCAGGAACCTGGCCGAGCGCGGCTGCAAGGTGACGGTGCTTCCCGCCATCGCGAGCGCGGGCGACGCACTCGGCCTCAAGCCCGACGGCGTCTTCCTCTCCAACGGCCCCGGCGATCCGGAACCGTGCGACTACGCGATCACGGCGATCCGCGAGATCGTCGGCACCGGCATCCCCGTGTTCGGCATCTGCCTCGGGCACCAGCTCCTCGGCCTCGCCGCGGGCGCGAAGACCCTCAAGATGAAGTTCGGCCACCACGGCGCCAACCATCCGGTGCAGGACCTCTCGACCGGCCGGGTCTTCATCACCAGCCAGAACCACGGCTTCGCGGTGGACGAGGCCACGCTTCCTTCGAACGTGCGCCCCACGCACCGCTCGCTGTTCGACGGAAGCCTGCAGGGGATCGAATACACCGACAAGCCCGCGTACAGCTTCCAGGGCCACCCCGAAGCGAGCCCAGGCCCTCGCGAGATGTCATATCTCTTCGACCGCTTCGTGTCGATGATGGCTAAAAGAAAAGCATGATCCGCAGATAAACGCAGATGAACGCAGATAAAACCTTGAAGAGTGGCGCGTCGAAACCTTGCCCGAGGTTATCTGCGTTCATCTGCGTTTATCTGCGGACAAGGCCCTATGCCCAAGCGTAGCGACATCAAGTCGATCCTGATCATCGGCGCGGGCCCGATCGTGATCGGCCAGGCGTGCGAGTTCGACTACTCCGGCGCGCAGGCGTGCAAGGCGCTGAAGGACGAGGGCTACAAGGTGATCCTGGTGAACTCCAACCCCGCGACCATCATGACCGACCCGGAGATGGCCGACGTCACCTACATCGAGCCGATCACGTGGCAGATGGTGGCGCGCATCATCGAGAAGGAGCGCCCCGACGCGCTGCTGCCCACCATGGGCGGCCAGACCGCGTTGAACTGCGCCCTCGACCTCGCGCGCGAGGGCGTCCTCGACAAGTTCAAGGTCGAGATGATCGGCGCCAAGAAAGAGGCGATCGACAAGGCCGAGGACCGCGAGAAGTTCAAGAACGCCATGGCGAAGATCGGCCTCGATTCACCGCGCTCGGCGCTCGCCCACTCCTTCGAGGAGGCGAAGCAGGTGCAGGCGATGGTGGGCTTCCCGACCATCATCCGGCCGTCGTTCACGCTCGGCGGCACGGGCGGCGGCATCGCCTACAACATGGAAGAGTTCGAGACCATCTGCGAGCGCGGCCTCGACGCCTCGCCCACCAAGGAGCTCCTCATCGAGGAATCCGTGATCGGGTGGAAGGAATACGAGATGGAGGTTGTCCGCGACCGGAAGGACAACTGCATCATCATCTGCTCCATCGAGAACCTCGATCCCATGGGCGTGCACACCGGCGACTCGATCACGGTGGCGCCCGCGCAGACGCTCACCGACAAGGAATACCAGATCCTGCGCGACGCCTCGATCGCGTGCCTGCGCGAGATCGGCGTGGAGACCGGCGGCTCCAACGTGCAATTCGCGATCAATCCGCAAGACGGGCGCATGGTCGTGATCGAGATGAACCCGCGCGTGTCGCGCTCCTCCGCGCTCGCCTCGAAGGCGACCGGCTTCCCGATCGCGAAGATCGCCGCCAAGCTCGCGGTAGGCTACACGCTGGATGAATTGAAGAACGACATCACCGGCGGGGCGACACCGGCGTCGTTCGAGCCGACCATCGATTACGTCGTCACCAAGGTTCCGCGCTTCGCCTTCGAGAAATTCCCGCAGGCCGACGACCGCCTCACCACGCAGATGAAAAGCGTGGGCGAGGTGATGGCGATCGGGCGCAACTTCCAGGAATCGCTGCAGAAGGCGCTGCGCGGCCTGGAGGTGGGCGTCGACGGCTTCAACCTGAAGTCGGTCGACATGGACAAGATCGAGGACGAGCTCGCGTATCCGCGCGGCGAGCGCCTCTGGTATGTCGCCGACGCCTTCGGGGTCGGCATGTCGCTCGCCGACATCCACCGCTTCACGAAGATCGACCCGTGGTTCCTGGTGCAGATCAAGGACCTGGTCGACACCGAGCTCGAGATCGAGAAGAAGACGCTCGCCGACTTCTCGAAGGACGAGCTCTACGCGCTCAAGCGCAAGGGCTTCTCCGACCGGCGCCTGGCGTACCTCTGGAAGACGACCGAGCACGTGGTGAGGAAGCGCCGCCACGAGCTCGGCATCCGTCCCGTCTACAAGCGCGTCGATACGTGCGCCGCGGAATTCGAGACCGGCACGGCGTACATGTACTCGACCTACGACGAGGAAGACGAGTCGAAGCCCACCGGCAAGCGCAAGATCATGGTGCTGGGCGGAGGGCCGAACCGCATCGGCCAGGGGATCGAGTTCGACTATTGCTGCGTGCACGCGGCCCTCGCCCTGCGCGAGGACGGCTACGAGACCCTCATGGTCAACTGCAATCCCGAGACGGTCTCGACCGACTACGACACCTCCGATCGCCTCTACTTCGAGCCGCTCACGCTGGAAGACGTGCTCGAGATCGTCGACAAGGAAAAGCCCGAGGGCGTCATCGTGCAGTTCGGCGGGCAGACGCCGTTGAAGCTCGCGCGCGATCTCGAGGCCGCGGGCGTTCCCATCATCGGCACCTCGCCCGACTCGATCGACCGCGCCGAGGACCGCGAGCGCTTCCAGCAGATGATCCACGAGCTGGGCCTCTTGCAGCCGCCCAATCGCACCGCGCGCACCGAGGACGAGGCGCTCGCCGCGGCCAGGGAGATCGGCTATCCCGTCGTGGTGCGCCCCTCGTACGTGCTCGGTGGCCGCGCCATGGAGATCGTCCACGCCGAGACCGACCTCAGGCGTTACATGCGCGAGGCGGTGAAGGTCTCCAACGATTCGCCGGTGCTGATCGACCGCTTCCTCAACGACGCGATCGAGGTCGACGTCGACGCGGTCTGCGACGGCAAGGAAGTGCTCATCGGCGGGATCATGGAGCACATCGAGCAGGCCGGCGTGCACTCGGGCGACTCGGCCTGCTCGCTGCCGCCGTTCAGCCTTTCCGCGGAGCTGCAGGACGAGCTGCGCCGCCAGACGGTGGCCATGGCGCACGGGCTTCACGTGATCGGGCTGATGAACGTGCAGTTCGCGATCCAGGACGGGAAGGTCTACGTGCTGGAAGTCAATCCGCGCGCCTCACGCACCGTGCCCTACGTCTCCAAGGCGATCGGCGTTGCCCTCGCCAAGGTGGCCGCGCGCTGCATGGTGGGCCAGAGCCTGGCGAAACAGGGGGCGACGCGCGAGGTGATCCCGCCGTACTATTCGGTGAAGGAAGCGGTGTTCCCGTTCATCAAGTTTCCGGGCGTGGACACCATCCTCGGGCCGGAGATGAAGTCCACGGGCGAGGTGATGGGGGTCGGGCGTACCTTTGCGGAAGCGTTCGTGAAGAGCCAGCTCGGCGCCGGCGTGCGGCTTCCGAAGGGCGGCAAGGCTTTCCTGTCGGTGAGGGACCAGGACAAGGTCAAACTGATCGACGTCGGACGCACCCTCGTCGAGCTCGGCTTTTCGCTGGTCGCCACGCGCGGCACCGCCGCGGCGCTCGAAGCGGCGGGGCTCAAGGTGCAGACGGTCAACAAGGTGCAGGAAGGCCGCCCGCACATCGTCGACATGCTGAAGAACCGCGAGATAAGCCTCATCGTGAATACCGTGGAGGAGGACCGCCGCTCGATCCAGGACTCATGGTCCATCCGCAACAGCGCATTGCAGAATCGCATCACCTACTACACGACCATTTCCGGCGCGCGCGCCGCGTGCCTCGGCATGCAGCACCTCGAGGAGATGCGTCCCTACGACATCCAATCGTTGCACGCGAGCCTGCCAAAATGAGCAAAATCCCCATCACCCTGATCGGCGCGGAGCTGCTGCGCAACGAGCTGCACAAGCTGAAGTCGGTGGAGCGCCACGCGGTGATCACGGCGATCGCCGAGGCGAGGGCGCACGGCGACATCACCGAGAACGCCGAATACGAGGCGGCGCGCGAGCGCCAGGGCTTCATCGAGGGCCGCATCATCGAGCTCGAGGCGAAGCTCGCCAACGCGCAGATCATCGACCCGGCGCTGCTCGACGACGACGGGCGCGTGGTGTTCGGCTCCACGGTGGAGCTGATCGAGACTTCGGGGAGCGCCTCGGTGAGCTACCAGATCGTCGGCGAGGACGAGGCCGACATCAAGCTCGGCAAGATCTCCTATTCCTCGCCGATCGCCAAGGCGCTCATCGGGAAGAGCGAGGGCGACGTCGTCGAGGTTCGGACTCCGGGCGGGCTGAAGGAGTTCGAGATCGGGGACGTGAAATATCTTTAGCCTTCCTGCCGTCCCCGCGCGACGTCTTGTCATCCCCGCGTAGGCGGGGATCCAATTTCTCTTTCGGATTTTCCCGGAAGATCACGAACACCTTGCCGATCGACTGCACCGCCTCCGCGCCTACTCTTTCGCAGATGGTCGGCATCCAGGTCCTGCGCGCCTCGCGGTCGTCGGTGGTGGCGCGCACCTTGATGAGCTCGTGCGCCTTCAGTGACCGGTCGATTTCCGCGATCACTTCGTCGGTGAGGCCCTTGTCGCCGATGATGACGACCGGGCTAAGCCTGTGCGCTTGCGCGCGCAGCTCGCTGCGGCGTGATGGTTTCAGTGGCATGCGTGGATTATAGGTTACCCATGGCGAAATCCTCCTCGAGCAAGCAATGGCTGCGCAGGCACGTGAATGACCCGTACGTGCAACGCTCGAAGAAGGAGGGCTATCGCTCGCGCTCGGCCTACAAGCTGACCGAGATCGACGAGCGCGACAAGCTCCTCAAGCCCGGCATGGTGGTGATCGACCTGGGTTCGGCCCCCGGGGGCTGGTCGCAGGTCCTCGCCAAGCGCCTCGGAGCCTCGGCCACCATCATCGCGATCGACCTTCTCGCCATGGAGCCCGTTTCAGGTGTGACTTTCGTGCAGGGCGACTTCACCCGCGAGTCGGGACTCGCCAGGATCCGCGATGCGCTGAATGGACGCATGGCCGACGTCATTCTTTCCGACATGGCTCCGAGCCTCACCGGAATCGCGGTGAGCGACCAGGCGCGCACCATGGAGCTCGCCGAGCTGGCGCGCGACTTCGCGCGGTTGCACCTGAAACGCGACGGCAGCCTGCTGGTCAAAATCTTCCAGGGCGCGGGGTATGATGAATACCTGAAATCGCTGCGCCGGGAATTCAGGAAAGTCGTGGTTCGCAAGCCCGATGCGTCACGCGATGAGAGCGCGGAGCAGTACCTCCTTGCGCGCGGACTCAAGGCAACCGAAAGTCCCCCACCGTCGTAGGGGTTGATATCGGTTCGAAGGGCCCGATGTTGCTATAGTAGGGCCCCCGTCTATTCCCCTGAATATTCAAGGGTTTTCCCGTCGGAAGGAACTAGCCTGTGAACAACACCATTCGCACCATCATGGTCTGGCTCGTGATCGGAGTCATCCTGACCATGGTGTTCATGCAGGTCGGCAACCGCCAGTCGAGCCAGACCTCGCTCGACTACTCGACCTTCATGGAGGAAGCGCGCCAGGGCCACATCGCCAAGGTGAAGCTCGACAACAACCGCACCCTCAAGGCCACTTCGCGCGACGGCAAGACCTACGTCGTGAACACCCCCGGCATCCAGGACCCGTGGATGGTCGGCGACCTCATGAAGTTCGGCGTGCAGGTCGAGGCGCAGGCGGTCGAGGAGCAGTCGCTCCTCATGAGTATCTTCGTGTCGTGGTTCCCGATGCTGCTCCTCATCGGCGTGTGGATCTTCTTCATGCGCCAGATGCAGGGTGGCGGGCGCGGCGGTGCCTTCTCGTTCGGCAAGAGCCGCGCGCGCATGTTGGACGAGAACCAGAACCAGGTCACGTTCGGCGACGTGGCCGGCGTGGACGAGGCCAAGGAAGAGGTGGGCGAGCTGGTCGACTTCCTGCGCGATCCGTCGAAATTCCAGAAGCTGGGCGGGCGCATTCCGCGCGGCGTGCTGATGGTGGGCAGCCCCGGCACCGGCAAGACGCTCCTCGCGCGCGCCATCGCGGGCGAGGCCAAGGTGCCGTTCTTCTCGATCTCCGGCTCGGACTTCGTCGAGATGTTCGTCGGCGTGGGCGCGGCGCGCGTGCGCGACATGTTCGAGCAGGCGAAGAAGAACGCGCCGTGCATCGTGTTCATCGACGAGATCGACGCGGTCGGCCGCCAGCGCGGCGCGGGCCTTCGTCGAAATGGACGGCTTCGAAGGCGCCTCCGGCGTGATCGTGATCGCCGCGACCAACCGTCCCGACGTGCTCGACCCGGCGCTGCTGCGCCCGGGCCGCTTCGACCGGCAAGTGGTCGTGCCGCTTCCCGACATCCGCGGCCGCGAGCAGATCCTCATGGTGCACATCCGCAAGGTGCCGATCGCGCCCGACGTGGACGCGTCGATCATCGCGCGCGGCACGCCCGGCTTCTCCGGCGCGGACCTCGCCAACCTCGTGAACGAGGCGGCGCTCTTTGCGGCGCGGGGCTCCAAGCGCCTCGTGGACATGGACGACTTCGAGCGCGCCAAGGACAAGGTCATCATGGGCGCCGAGCGTCGCTCGATGGTCATGCCCGAGGAAGAGCGCCGCAACACGGCCTACCACGAGAGCGGCCACGCGATCGTCGCGCGCCTGCTGCCCAAGACCGATCCCGTGCACAAGGTCACCATCATTCCGCGCGGCCGCGCGCTGGGCGTGACCATGCAGCTCCCGGTCGAGGACCGCTACAGCTACGACCGCAATTACCTGCTGAACAACATCGCGGTGCTGTTCGGCGGACGCATCGCCGAAGAGCTCTTCATGAACCAGATGACCACAGGCGCCGCGAACGACTTCAAGCGCGCGACCGAGATGGCGCGCCGCATGGTGACCGAGTGGGGCATGACCGATGCCCTCGGCCCGATGGTCTACGGCGAGAACGAGGGCGAAGTGTTCCTCGGCCGCCAGGTGACCACGCACCAGAACATGTCGGAGGACACGATGAAGGCGGTGGACCAGGAAGTGCGCGCCATCATCGACATGCAGTACGCGCTCGCGCGCCGCCTGCTCGAGGAGAACCGTGACAAGGTCGAGGTGATGACCAAGGCGCTCCTCGAATGGGAAACCATCGACGCGCACCAGATCGAGGACATCATGCAGGGGCGTCCGCCGCGCCCGCCGAAGCCGGTGGCGGCGAAGCCCACGCAACCGCCGAACGATGGCGGGACCCGGGGTGCGGAACCGAGCCCCGCTCCGGTGGAGAGCGCCTGAACCCGGCGCGCAAGTCGCAGAACCTGAAGGGGTGGCCGTCGGCCACCCCTTTTTCCTTGGCACGTCCGCAGGTGCTCGGCGTCGTGAACGTTACCGCCGATTCCTTCTCTGACGGAGGTCGCTACCTCGATCCCTCGCGCGCCATCGAGCACGGTCTGCGCTTGCGCGAGGATGGAGCGGATTTCGTCGATGTGGGCGGTGAATCGACAAGGCCGGGCGCAGCGCCAATTGTCGCGGAAGAGGAAATGCGGCGCGTGATGCCGGTCGTGGAAGCGCTGGTGAGGGAGGGCGTCGCGGTCTCGGTGGACACGATGAAGCCCGAGGTCATGCGCGCGGCGATCGCGGCGGGCTGCGCGGTGGTGAACGACGTGAACGCCTTCAGGGCGGCGGGCGCGATCGACGCGGTCGCGGGTGCGAAGGTCGGGCTCATTGCGATGCACATGAAGGGAACGCCGGCGGACATGCAGAAGGATCCGCAGTATGGCGATGTGGTCGCCGAGGTGAAGGCGTTTCTCCTCGCGCGCGCGGCCGCGCTGGAAGCGGCGGGCGTCGCGCGGGAGCGCATCGCGCTCGACCCGGGATTCGGCTTCGGCAAGACCGTCGCGCACAACAAGGCCTTGCTGCACGGGCTCCCGGTCCTCGCGGCGACGGGATACCCGATCGTTGCGGGGCTTTCGCGCAAGAAGATGATCGGCGACTTCACCGGCCGCCCCGTCGCCGAACGCACGGCCGGCAGCGTTGCCGCGGCGTTGCTCGCGGTGCAGAATGGCGCGAGCCTGGTACGCGTGCACGACGTGAGGGAAACCGTCGACGCGATCAACGTCTGGATGGAATTGAAATGACCCGCAAGTATTTCGGCACCGATGGCATCCGTGGGCGCGTCGGCCAGCATCCGATCACGCCCGACTTCGTGCTGAAGCTGGGCTACGCCGCCGGCAAGGTGCTGTCGCGCGCCGACATCGCGCCGCCCCACCGCTCGCGTCCCGCGGTGCTGATCGGCAAGGACACGCGCATCTCGGGCTACATGCTCGAGTCGGCGCTGGAGTCGGGGTTGTCCGCCGCCGGCGTCGACACGCTGCTGGTGGGGCCCATGCCCACGCCGGCGGTCGCGTTCCTCACCAAGGCTCTGCGCCTTTCCGCGGGCGTGATGATCTCGGCCTCGCACAATCCCTTCGAGGACAACGGCATCAAGTTCTTTTCCGGCGACGGCATGAAGCTGCCGGACGCGGTGGAAAGCGAGATCGAGGCGCTCCTCGAAGCGCCGCTCGCGGTCGTGCCTTCGGCGCAGCTCGGCAAGGCCGAGCGCATGCACGACGCCGAGGGCCGCTACCTCGAGTTCTGCAAGGGCAACTTCCCCAAGCAGGTGTCGCTGCGCGGGGTGAAGCTCGTGGTCGACTGCGCGCACGGCGCCAACTATCGCGTGGGGCTACGCGTCTTCCAGGAGCTCGGCGCCGAAGTCGTCGCCATCGGCAGCCAGCCCAACGGCCTGAACATCAACGAGGGCGTGGGCGCCACCGCGCCCGCCGCGATGGCGAAGGCGGTGGTGGAGCACGGCGCGGATTACGGCATCGCGTTCGACGGCGACGGCGACCGCCTCGCCATGGCCGATCGCGACGGCGCGCTCTTCGACGGCGACCAGCTCCTCTACGCGATGGTGAAGAACCGCCACGCCGAAGGCCGCCTGAAGGGCGGCGTCGTGGGCACCCTGATGACCAATTTCGCCCTCGAGAAGCGCCTCGCCGACATGGGCATCGCGTTCGCCCGCGCCAAGGTCGGCGACCGCTACGTGCTCGAAGCCCTCGTCGAGCGCGGCTGGGAGTGCGGCGGGGAAAATTCCGGCCACCTGCTGTGCCTCGACTGCCACACCACCGGCGACTCGATCATCTCCGCGTTGCAGGTGCTCGCCGCCGTGGTGGCCTCGCAGCAGACGCTCGCGGAATTCACCCGCGAGCTGCGCCTGCTTCCGCAGGTGCTCGTCAACGTGAAATTCCGCGGCAAGCTCGATCTTCAGGCCCCGGCGGTGCGTGAGGCGGTGGCGCGCGCCGAGGCCGACCTCGCGGGGCGCGGCAGGGTCCTGCTGCGCCCTTCGGGCACCGAGCCCGTGGTGCGGGTAATGGTCGAGGGTGAGGACCGCGCGCACGTGCAGGGCCTGGCCGATGCCATCGCCGCGGTGGTGAAAGCCACGGCCGAGCGGGCGCTCGCGTAGGCGCCCGTTTCCGGCAGCCGCGGGAATGACAGGAAAGGCCGTTTCGCGCTAAAATCCCATGGTTTTGAGGGTCGCGAATGCGGTCGAAAGTCGTGGTCGGCAACTGGAAGCTCAATGGGAGTGTCGCCGGCAACGAAAAGTTGCTCGCGTCCCTCCTGAGAGATACCCCCCGGAATGGAGCGGCAGCATGCGCGGTCTGCGTGCCCTTTCCATACCTTGCGCAAGCCCAGGGCCTCTTGAAGGGCTCGGCGATCGCGTGGGGCGCCCAGGATTGCAGCCGCCACGACCAGGGGGCCTACACCGGGGAGGTGTCGGGAAAGATGATCGCGGAGTTCGGCGGCCGTTACGCGATCGTCGGGCACTCGGAGCGGCGCACGCTTTTCGGCGACACGGACGCGATCGTGGTGGAGAAATTCGCCGCGGCGCGGCGCGCGGGGCTGGTTGCGATCTTCTGCGTCGGCGAGACGCTCGCGGAGCGCGAGGCCGGCATGACGCAAGCGGTGCTCGCGAGGCAGGTGGACGCGTTGCTCGACAAGGGCGGGGCTGCGGGGCTGGAGGGCGCGATCGTCGCTTATGAACCCGTGTGGGCCATCGGCACCGGGAAGACGGCGACCAGCGCCCAGGCGGAGGAAGCGCACGTCTTCATCCGCGGGCGCATCGCGGCGAGGGAGGAGCCCAACATCGCCGCGCAGCTTCCGATCCTGTACGGGGGCAGCGTGAAGGCGGCGAACGCCGCGGAATTGTTCGCGATGCCGAACGTGGACGGCGGTCTCGTCGGCGGGGCGTCGCTGGTGAGTGAAGAATTCGTGGCGATCTGGCAGGCGGCCGGCGCCCACTGAAAGGCAGACTGGAAATGCAGACGCTGGTCCTCGTGTTCCACATCCTCGCCGCGGTCGGCATCGTCGTGCTCGTGCTCCTGCAGCACGGCAAGGGCGCCGACATGGGCGCGGCCTTCGGCAGCGGCTCGGCGGGGAGCCTGTTCGGCTCCGCGGGCGCGTCGAACTTCCTGTCGCGCACCACCGCCGTCCTCGCGGCGGTGTTCTTCGCGACGAGCCTCGGGCTCACCTATTTCACGTCGGCGACCAAGTCGAGCGGCGTGCTGCAGCATCTCGAGACACCGGTCCCCGCGCCAGGCGCGGCGACCCCATCGGAAATGAAACCGGCGGCGCCTGCTTCCTCGGCTCCGGCGCCGGCGGGAAAACCCGCGGAGAAGTCCACGGAGATCCCGAAGTAACGGTTTGTTTGTCCGGAATCAAACAGCTTCAAATCGCCGTCGTGGTGGAATTGGTAGACACGCTGTCTTGAGGGGGCAGTGCCGAAAGGCGTAAGAGTTCGAGTCTCTTCGACGGCACCAATCACTTGCTTGCAAACTACTTTCCAGTCCTGCTGTTCCTCGCCATCGGCACCGCGGTAGGCGTGGGCGCGGTCGTCACGAGCGGGATCCTCGCGCGGCTCTCCGGCGTCCAGAACCCGGATAGCGAGAAGCTTTCGCCCTACGAATGCGGCTTCGAGGCCTTCGAGGACGCGCGCATGAAGTTCGACGTGCGCTACTACCTCGTGGCGATCCTGTTCATCCTCTTCGACCTCGAGATCGCGTTCCTCTTTCCCTGGGCCATCGTGCTGCAGGACATCGGCTGGTTCGGCCTCGTCTCGATGCTGATCTTCCTCGGCATCCTGGTGGTCGGCTTCATCTACGAATGGAAGAAAGGGGCGCTCGAATGGGAGTGATGAAGGAAGGCGTATCCCAGCAGGGCTTCGTCGTGACCCAGGTGGACAACGTGCTCAACTGGGCGCGCACCGGGTCGCTGTGGCCCATGACCTTCGGCCTCGCCTGCTGCGCGGTGGAGATGATGCACGCGGGCGCGGCGCGCTACGACCTCGACCGTTTCGGCATCGTGTTCCGCCCGAGCCCGCGCCAGTCGGACCTGATGATCGTCGCCGGAACGCTCTGCAACAAGATGGCGCCGGCACTGCGCAAGGTCTACGACCAGATGGCCGAGCCGCGCTGGGTGGTGTCGATGGGCTCGTGCGCGAACGGCGGCGGCTACTACCACTACTCGTACTCGGTGGTGCGCGGCTGCGATCGCATCGTGCCGGTCGACATCTACGTGCCCGGCTGCCCGCCCACGGCCGAAGCGCTCCTCTACGGCTTGATCCAGCTGCAGAACAAGATCAAGCGCACGCAGACCATCTCGCGGCGCTAAAGCCCATGACGGCACCCCTCGATCTCCTCCAGGCCGCGCTCGCCACCGCGCTCGGCGACAAGCTCGTGAAGTCGACCGAGGACCGCGGCCAGCTCACCGTCGAGATCGACGCGAAGGACTTCGTCGAGATGGCCGCACGGCTGCGCGACGACAAGAGCCTCGCCTTCACCGAGATGCTCGATCTGGTCGGGGTCGACTACCAGGGTTACGACAACTCCTGGAGCGGGCCGCGCTTCGCGGTGGTCTACATCCTGCTGTCGATCGCCAACAACTGGCGCGTGCGGGTGCGCGTCTTCTGCCCCGACGACGAGTTTCCCGCGCTGGAATCGATCATCCCGGTGTGGCCCGCGGCCAACTGGTACGAGCGCGAGGCCTTCGACCTCTACGGCATCGTCTTCCGCGGCCACCCGGACCTGCGCCGCATCCTCACCGACTACGGCTTCATGGGCCACCCGTTCCGCAAGGATTTCCCGGTCGCCGGCTATGTCGAGATGCGCTACGACCCCGAGCAGAAGCGCGTGATCTACCAGCCGGTGACCATCGAGCCGCGCGAGATCGTGCCGCGCGTCACCCGTGAAGACGTGTACGGCGAGTCCGGAAAGAAATAGATTCGAATGGCCGAGATCCGCAACTACACGATGAATTTTAGTTTCGGCCCGCTCGAGGGCGGTGCCCTCACGCTTAACTTCCATGAATGGAAGTTAGCCTCCACTGAAGTTCATCGAAAGGTAGTTTCGAATGGCTGAGATTCGAAACTACACGATGAATTTTGGCCCGCAGCACCCGGCGGCTCATGGAGTTCTGCGCCTGGTGCTGGAGCTCGACGGCGAAGTCATCCAGCGCGCCGACCCGCACATCGGGCTCCTCCACCGCGCCACGGAAAAGCTCGCCGAGACGCGCACCTTCATCCAGAGCGTGCCGTACATGGACCGCCTCGACTACGTGTCGATGATGTCCAACGAGCACGCCTACGTGATGGCGATCGAGAAGCTGGTGGGGGTCGACGTCCCGGTCCGCGCGCAGTACATCCGCGTGATGTTCGACGAGATCACGCGCATCTTGAATCACCTGATGTGGATCGGCGCGCATGCCCTCGACGTGGGCGCGATGACGGTCTTCCTCTACGCCTTCCGCGAGCGCGAGGACCTGATGGACATGTACGAGGCGGTGTCGGGGGCGCGCATGCACGCCGCCTACTACCGCCCGGGCGGCGTGTACCGCGACCTGCCGGACAAGATGCCGAACTACGCGCCGTCCACGGTGAGAAGCGCGCAGAAGGTGCGCGAGCTGAACGAGAACCGCCAGGGCTCGCTCCTCGACTTCATCGAGGACTTCACGCGGCGCTTCCCGGGCTATGTCGACGACTACGAGACGCTGCTCACCGATAACCGCATCTGGAAGCAGCGCACCGTGGGCATCGGCGTGGTCACGCCCGAGCGCGCCCAGGCGCTGGGCTTCACCGGCCCCATGTTGCGCGGCTCGGGCATCGCGTGGGACCTGCGCAAGAAGCAGCCCTACGAGACCTACGACCAGATCGACTTCGACATCCCGATCGGCACCAACGGCGACTGCTACGACCGCTACCTCGTGCGCATGCACGAGATGCGCGAGTCGAACCGCATCATCAGGCAATGCATCGATTGGCTGAGGAAGAATCCCGGCCCGGTGATCAGCGCCAACCACAAGGTGGCGCCGCCGTCGAGGATCGAGATGAAGGAAAGCATGGAGGAGCTGATCCACCACTTCAAGCTCTTCAGCGAGGGCATGTTCGTGCCACAGGGCGAGGTCTACTGCGCGGTCGAGCATCCGAAGGGCGAGTTCGGCATCTTCCTCATGAGCGACGGCGCCAACAAGCCGTGGCGGCTGAAGATCCGCGCGCCGGGCTTCGCGCATCTGGCCGCCATGGACGAGATGTCGCGCGGCCACATGATCGCCGACGTGGTGGCGATCATCGGCAGCCTCGACATCGTTTTCGGGGAGATCGATCGATGAAGACTTTTTTCGCCACCGTGCTTTTCGCCTTCGGCAGCGCTGTCGCACTCGCGGCCAACCCGATAGACCCCGAGCGCCTCGCCGAAGCGCGTGCGCTCCTGGACGCCATGCACGTCGAGCGCCAGATCGACAGCGTCTCCGGCGTGATGGCCGAGTCGATGGCGAAGCAATTCGCGCAGGGCAACTCGGGCGTCGACCCGCGCCGCATGCAGATCGGCCTGGAAGAATCGATGAAGGTGACGAAGGAGCAGTCGAGGGGCCCGGGCGGGCTCCTCGACACGCTCGCCGAGGCCTACGCCGGCGAATTCACCTTCGGCGAGCTGCGCCAGATCCGCGAGTTCTACCAGTCGCCGGCCGGGCAGCGCATGCTGCTGGCCTCTCCCGAGCTCATGAGGCAGGTCTTCCCGCGCATGATGGAGGCCGCCCGCGCCGCCGCGCCGGTGGTCTGCGCCAGGACCAAGGCGCGTCTCATGGCCGAAAAGATCGCGGGCGGCGCGGACATGAAGTGCCCGGTGGCGCCATGACCCTCATCGACAAACGCGTCGTCAACATCGACGAGCTCAAGCTCGAGCACTTCGAGAAGGGCGACAAGTTCGCCTGCGACGCGGTGCGCATCGGCCCGCTGCTGGGCGCCAAGGACCTGGGCTATTCGTACGACGTCGTTCCCCCCGGCAAGCGCTCGTGCCCCTTCCACAGCCATCGCGGCGAGGAGGAGATGTTCTTCATCGTGAAGGGCAGGGGACTCCTTCGCTACGGCGACGAGACGCGTGCGGTGAGGGCCGGCGACTTCATCTGCTGCCCCACGGGCGGCGCGCAGACGGCGCACCAGCTCGTTAACGATTCCGACGCGGAGCTCGCCTACATCTCGGTCTCCACCATGATGCCGGCCGAGATCTGCGAATACCCGGACTCGAAGAAGATCGGCGCGTTCGGCGGCGGCGAGGTGCGCCTTCGCCACATGACGCACAACGACCACGCGGTCGACTACTGGAAGGACGAGGTCTGACATGGCCCTCCTGTCCCCCGAATCCCTGCGGCGCATCAAGCGCGAGCTCGCGAAGTACCCGCCCGAGCAGAAGCAGTCGGCGGTGATGTCGGCGCTCGGCATCGCGCAGGACCAGTTCGGCTGGCTCTCCAACGAGGTGATGGAGGAGGTCGCCACCCTCCTCGGCATGCCGCCGGTGTGGGTCTACGAGGTCGCGACCTTCTACAACATGTACAACCTCAAGCCGACCGGCAAGTACAAGGTGGTCATCTGCACCAACCTGCCGTGCGCGTTGTCGGGCTCGGTGGACGCGGCCGAGCACATGAAACACAAGTTGGGGTTGACCGGCTTCAACCAGACCAGCGCCGACGGCCGCGTGACGCTCAAGGAAGGCGAGTGCATGGGCGCCTGCGCCGACGCGCCGGTGATGATCGTGAACAACAAGCGCATGTGCAGCTTCATGACCCCGGAAAAGATCGACCGGATGCTCGCCGAGGAGCTCAAGTGACGGCCATGCTCGACTACGGCCCCGACGCGGTCATCATGAAGGACCTCGACGGGTGCAACTGGGGCCTCGCGGCTTACCAGGATCGCGGCGGCTACAAGGCGATCGGGAAGATCTTCGACGACAAGCTCACGCCCGACGCGGTGATCGCGGAAGTGAAGAAGTCGGCGCTGCGCGGGCGCGGCGGCGCGGGCTTCCCGACCGGGCTCAAGTGGTCGTTCATGCCGAAGGGCTTCGCCGGCCAGAAGTACATCGTCTGCAACTCCGACGAGGGCGAGCCCGGCACGTGCAAGGACCGCGACATCATCCGCTATAACCCGCACGCGTTGATCGAAGGCATGATCATCGCGGGCTACGCGATCGGCGCCACCGTCGGCTACAACTACATCCACGGCGAGATCTGGACCGAGTACGAGATCTTCGAGAAGGCGCTCGACGAGGCGCGCGCCGCGGGCTTCCTCGGCAAGAACATCCTCGGCGGCGGCTTCGACTTCGAGCTCCACGCCCACCACGGATTCGGCGCCTACATCTGCGGCGAGGAGACGGCGCTCCTGGAATCCCTCGAGGGCAAGAAGGGCCAGCCGCGCTACAAGCCGCCGTTCCCGGCCTCCTTCGGCCTGTACGGCAAGCCCACCACGATCAACAACACCGAGACCTTCGCCGCGGTGCCCGGCATCATCGTGAACGGCGCCGACTGGTTCCTCGGCTTGGGCAAGCCCAACAACGGCGGCACCAAGCTGTTCACGGTGACCGGCAACGTCGTGAAGCCCGGCAACTACGAGGTGCGCCTCGGCACGCCGTTCGCGAAGCTCCTCGAGATGGCGGGCGGCATGCGCGGCGGCAGGAAGCTGAAGGGCGTCATTCCCGGAGGCTCGTCGATGCCGGTGCTCCCGGCCGAGGTGATGATGGCCCTCGACATGGACTACGACTCGATCGCCAAGGCGGGCTCGTTCCTGGGCTCGGGCGCGGTCATCGTCATGGACGAGGACACCTGCATGGTGAAGGCCGCCGAGCGCCTCGCCTATTTCTACTTCGAGGAGTCGTGCGGGCAATGCACGCCATGCCGCGAAGGCACCGGCTGGCTCTACCGGATCCTCAACCGCATCGAGCACGGCGCGGGCCGCATGGAGGATCTCGACCTCCTGTTGAACCTCTCCGACAACATCCAGGGCCGCACCATCTGCGCGCTGGGCGACGCCGCGGCGATGCCGACGCGCGCCTTCGTGAAGGTGTTCCGCGACGAGTTCATCCATCACATCGAGAAGAAGTGCTGTAGCGTGAAGCCCGGCGGCTACAGCAGCGCGAACCCCGAGTTGAGCAAAATGGCGGCCGACTGATGAGCGACGTGAAGATGTTGAGCCTCGAGATCGACGGCCAGCCGGTGCAAATCGAGGCCGGCAAGACGGTGATGGACGCCGCCACCAAGCTCGGCATCTTCGTGCCGCACTTCTGCTATCACAAGAAGCTCTCGATCGCCGCCAACTGCCGCATGTGCCTGGTGCAAGTCGAGAAGGCGCCCAAGCCGCTGCCGGCGTGCGCCACGCCCGCCACCGAAGGCATGAAGGCCTTCACGCATTCGGACCCCGCGATCCAGGCGCAGAAGGGCGTGATGGAGTTCCTCCTCATCAACCATCCGCTCGATTGCCCGATCTGCGACCAGGGTGGCGAATGCCAGCTCCAGGACCTGGCGGTGGGCTACGGCCCGTCGTCCTCGCGCTACACCGAGGCCAAGCGCGTCGTGGTCAACAAGAACCTGGGCCCCCTCATCTCCACCGACATGACGCGCTGCATCCACTGCACGCGCTGCGTGCGCTTCGGGCAGGAAGTGGCCGGCATCATGGAGCTCGTGGATTCCGAGCTCTCCGGCAACGTGATCGACCTCTGCCCGGTGGGCGCGTTGACGTCCAAGCCGTTCCGCTATTCGGCGCGCGCCTGGGAGCTGTCGCGCAGGAAGAGCGTGAGCGCGCACGATTCCCTCGGCTCCAATCTGGTGGTGCAGGCCAAGCAGGAGCGCGTGATGCGCGTGCTGCCGATTGAGAACGAGGCCGTGAACGAAGTATGGATCTCGGACCGCGACCGCTTCGCCTACAACGGCCTGAATTCCGAGGAGCGCCTGCTGCGCCCGCTGGTGAAGCGCGCCGGCCAGTGGCACGAGGTCGACTGGCCCGAGGCGCTCGACGCCGCGGCGCAGGGCCTGAAGGAAAACGTGAAGCGCAACGGGCCGGAATCCCTCGGCGTGCTCCTTGCGCCCGAGCTCACCCTCGAGGAGCTGCACCTCGCCACGCGGCTCGCGCGCGGCCTGGGCAGCGACAACATCGACCATCGTGTGCGCCAGTCGGATTTCCGCGCGAAGCTGCAGGGCGCCCCGTGGCTCGGCATGGCGATCGACGACGTGGCGAAGCTGCAGTCGGTGCTTCTCGTGGGCTCGACCCTGAGGAAGGAGCAGCCGCTCCTGGCGGCGCGCCTGCGCCAGGCCGCGAAGAAAGGGCTTGCCGTCAACGTCCTTCACGTCGCGGCCGACGAGCTCCTCATGCCGGTGGCCAATCGCAGGGTGACGCGTCCCGACGGGTTGGCGGGCGAGCTCGCCGCGATCGCGGCCGCCGTCGCGCAGGCGAGCGGCAAGAGCGTGGGCGGCGCCTCGGGCAAGGCCATCGGAGAGGCCGAGAAAGCCATCGCGGCGAGCCTCGTGGGCCGCGAGCGCTCCGCGATTTTCCTCGGCCATTACGCACAGCAGCATCCCGACTTCGCCGTGCTCTTCGCCATCGCGCACGAGATCGCCCGCATCACCGGCGCCACCGTGGGCGTGCTGCCCGACGGCGCGAATTCGGTGGGCGCGCACCTGGTGGGCGCGCTTCCCGGGAGCGGGCTGGACGCGCGCGCCATGGTGGACAAGCCCCGCCGCGGCTATCTCGTCGCGGGCGTGGAAGTCGAGCACGACCTGGGGCCGCGGGCGCTCGCCGCATTGGCGCAAGCGGAATTCACCGTCGCGCTCTCGGCCTACCGCAACGCCACCACCGATGCGGCTCACGTGATGCTGCCGATCGCGCCTTTCACCGAGACCGGCGGCACCTTCGTCAACATGGCGGGCACCGTGCAGTCCTTCAACGCCGTGGTGAAGCCGCAAGGCGACGCGCGGCCAGGCTGGAAGGTGCTGCGCATGCTGGGCGCGATGCTCGACCTGCCCGGCTTCCATGGCGACAGCCTCGATGCGGTGAGGAAGGCGATCGCGCCCGACCTGCAGGCGTGGGCGCGCGCGGGGCTCGGCAACAGCGTGGCGCCGTTCGAGTGGGAGCTGCGCACGCCGCGCGCCGCCGTGGAGCGCGTCGCGGAGTTCGCGATCTACGCCTCGGATCCCGTTGTGCGCCGCTCGCTCCCGCTGCAGAAGAGCGCGGACGGCAAGGCCGCGCGCAGCGCGCGCTTCAACGCGGCGATGCTCGCGAGGCTCGACCTCGCCGCGGGTGGCCGCGTGCGCGTGCGCCAGGGCGGGGGCGAGGCGACGCTCGCCGTGGCGCTCGACGATGCCCTTGCCGACGGCACGGTGCGCATCGCGCGCGGCGTCGCGGAGACCGCGTCGCTCGGCGAGGGCGAGGTCTCGGTCGAGAAGATCCAGGAAGCGGCCGTCGCATGAACGACCTCCACCAGCTCGCCACCTACACGCAGGGCGTCGCGAACCGGGTGTTCGGCGTCGAGTGGGGCCCGCACGTCTACACGGTCGGCCACTCGCTCGCGATGATCGTGGCGGTGCTGGTGCCTCTTCTTCTCACGGTGCTCTATTACCAGCTGATCGAGCGCTGGGTGATCGGCTGGATCCAGGTGAGGAAGGGCCCGAACCGCGTGGGCTACAAGGGGATCCTGCAACCCATCGCCGACGCCATCAAGCTCCTCATGAAGGAGCAGATGGTCCCGGCCGGCGCCTCCAAGGTGCTTTTCTTCCTCGCGCCGATCATCTCGGTCGCGCCCGCGCTCGCGGCCTGGGCCATCGTGCCGTTCGCGCCGGGCTGGGTGATCGCCGACGTGGACGCCGCACTCCTGCTGCTGCTCGGCATGACCTCGATGGGCGTGTACGGCATCATCATCGCCGGCTGGGCGTCGAACTCGAAGTACGCCTTCATCGGCGCGATGCGCGCCGCGGCGCAGATGGTCTCCTACGAGATCGCCATGGGCTTCGCGCTGGTGGGCGCACTCATGGCCGGGCAGAGCATGAACCTGACCGCCATCGTCGCGCGCCAGGACGGCAACTACGGCTTCTTCGAATGGTTCTGGATTCCGCTCTTTCCGCTCTTCCTCATCCACTTCATCGCCGGGCTCGCGGAGACCAACCGCCATCCCTTCGACGTGGCCGAGGGAGAAAGCGAGATCGTCGCGGGCTTCCACGTCGAGTACTCGGGAATGATGTTCGCGGTGTTCTTCCTCGCCGAGTACGCGAACATGATCCTCATCTCGGTGGTCTCGCCGATCCTCTTCATGGGCGGCTGGCTGTCGCCCTTCAACTTCGCCTTCATCCGCGAGGCCGGCCCCGCGTTCTCGTGGCTCGCCGCTGCCAGCATCGTGTGGCTCCTCGCCAAGTGCGCGTTCCTGATGTTCGTCTTCCTGTGGATTCGCGCGTCCTTCCCACGCTACCGCTACGACCAGATCATGCGCCTGGGCTGGAAGGTCTTCATTCCCATCACGCTCATCTGGATCGCGCTGGTGGGCGTCATGATGATGGAGCCGTTCTGCAACTGGCCCGTCATCTCGATCTGGTTCGGAAAGTAAGCCATGCTCGCTCGCGCCCGGGACATCGTTTCCAGCCTCATGCTCGCGGAGCTGTTGAAGGGCCTGAAATTGACCGGCCGCCACCTCTTCGCGCGCAAGGTGACCGTCATGTACCCCGAGGAGAAGACGCCGGCCAGCCCGCGCTTCCGCGGGCTGCACGCTCTTCGCCGCTACCCCAACGGCGAAGAGCGCTGCATCGCCTGCAAGCTGTGCGAGGCGGTATGCCCCGCGCTCGCCATCACCATCGAGAGCGAGCAGAGGGACGACGGCACGCGCCGCACCACCCGCTACGACATCGATCTCGTGAAGTGCATCTTCTGCGGCTTCTGCGAGGAGAGCTGCCCGGTGGATTCCATCGTCGAGACCCACATCCTCGAGTACCACGGCGAGGAGCGCGGCGATCTCCTCTACACCAAGCCGATGTTGCTCGCGATCGGAGACAAGTACGAGCCCATGCTCGCCGCCGCCCGCGCCCAGGACGCGCCCTTCCGCTGATGGACTTCGCGCTCGTCCTGTTCTATCTCTTCGGCGCGGTGCTGCTCGGCGCGGCGCTCATGGTCGTCATGCTGAGGAACCCCGTGCACGCGGCGCTCTTCCTCGTGCTCTCGTTCTTCACCGCGGCCGCGCTCTGGATGCTGCTCTACGCGGAGTTCCTCGCCATCACGCTCGTGCTGGTGTACGTGGGCGCGGTGATGGTGCTCTTCCTCTTCGTGGTGATGATGCTCGACGTGAACCTGGACGTGCTGCGCGAGGGCTTCTGGAAGCACCTGCCGCTCGCCGGGCTGGTGGGGCTCGTCATGGCGGGCGAGATGGTGGCGCTCCTTTATCGCGGCGCGGCGGGCGGGGTGACGCCCGCGGGCCCGCCCGCCGGCTACTCGAACACCAAGGAGCTTGGCCGCGTCCTCTATACCGATTACGTGTTCCCCTTCGAGCTCGCCGCGGTGATCCTGCTGGTGGCGATCGTCGCCGCGATCGCGCTCACGCTGCGCCAGCGCAAGGAAACGAAGTACCAGGACGCGCACACCCAGCTTGCCGCGAACGCCGCCAACCGGCTGCGCATCGTGAAGATGATGAACGAGACCTCCGCCACCGAGGGCGACACGCCGTGATCCCGCTCGGCCATTACCTGATCCTGGGCGCGCTCCTCTTCTCCGTCGGCGTGGTGGGCGTCTTCATGAACAGGAAGAACCTCATCATCCTGCTGATGGCGATCGAGCTCATGCTCCTCGCGGTCAACATGAACTTCATCGCCTTCTCGCACCACCTGGGCGACCTCTCGGGCCAGGTGTTCGTGTTCTTCATCCTGACGGTCGCGGCCGCGGAGTCCGCCATCGGCCTCGCGATATTGGTGGCGCTGTTCCGCAACCTGAGATCGATCAATGTCGCCGATCTGGACAGTCTGAAGGGATAGGCGCGAAGCGAAACCAGGCCCGAGGCACGAGGCGCGAGAAAAAGCCAACAAAAAAAGAAACCCATGGATCTCTTTACACTTTCCTGTATCGCGGCATTCTCGCCGCTGGTGGGCGCGGTGCTTGCGGGGTTCCTCGGCTGGAAGCTGGGACGCGCTTTTGCGCACTCGGTCACCATCGCGTCCGTGGCGATCTCGTGCCTCGCCTCATTCCTGTGCCTCTCGCAAGTCATTCACGGCGCCCACCTCGACGCCGAGGTGTACACCTGGATCTCCGGCAACGGCTGGAGGATGCAGGTGGGCTTCCTCGTCGACCGCCTCACCGTGACCATGATGTGCGTGGTGACCTTCGTGTCGCTGATGGTGCACGTCTACACCATCGGCTACATGGCCGACGACCCCGGCTACCAGCGCTTCTTCGCTTACATATCGCTGTTCACCTTCTCGATGATGATGCTGGTGATGGCGAACAACTTCGTCCAGCTCTTCTTCGGCTGGGAGGCGGTGGGCCTGGTGTCGTACCTGCTCATCGGCTTCTGGTTCACGCGCCCGACCGCGATCTACGCGAACCTCAAGGCCTTCCTGGTGAACCGCGTGGGCGACTTCGGGTTCCTGCTGGGCATCGGCATCCTGTTCGCGCAGTTCGGCCCGGCGACGGGCGGCCTCGACTACGCGCCGATCTTCGCCGCGGCGCCGCAAGTCGCGGGCAAGCTGGTGCAGATCATCCCGGGCGTCGACTGGTCGCTGATGTCGGTGGTGTGCATCTGCCTGTTCATCGGCGCCATGGGCAAGAGCGCGCAGTTCCCGCTGCACGTGTGGCTGCCCGATTCCATGGAAGGCCCCACGCCGATCTCCGCCCTGATCCACGCGGCGACCATGGTGACCGCGGGCATCTTCATGGTGGCGCGCATGTCGCCGCTCTTCGAGCTCTCGCAGGCGGCGCTTTCCTTCGTGATCGTGATCGGCGCCATCACCTGCTTCTTCATGGCGTTGATCGCCATCGTGCAGTACGACATCAAGCGCGTGGTGGCCTATTCCACGCTCTCGCAGCTGGGCTACATGACCATGGCGCTCGGCGCCTCGGCGTACTCCGTGGCGATATTCCACCTGATGACGCACGCCTTCTTCAAGGCGGTGCTCTTCCTGGGCGCGGGCTCGGTGATCATCGCGCTGCACCACGAGCAGGACATGCGCAGGATGGGGGGCTTGCGCAAGTACATGCCGATCACCTACTGGACGGTGCTGATCGGCGCCTTCGCCAATGCCGGCATTCCGCCCTTCGCCGGGTTCTTCTCCAAGGATTCCATCGTCGAGGCGCTGCAGCTCTCGCATACGCCGGGGCACATGTTCGCGTATCTCCTGGCCCTCGGTGGGATCTTCGTGAGTGGTTTGTATTCGTTCCGGCTGGTGTTCTTCGCCTTCCACGGCGAAGAGAGATTCAAGAAGGCGCACCCCGAAGGGCACGAAGGACACGAAGGACACGAAGAGAAGCATGCCAATGCGACGCAAGAGCCGCATCACGAAGAGTTTCATGGCACGCCCCATGAGAGCCCGTGGGTGGTCACGCTGCCGCTGATCCTCCTCGCCATCCCGTCGATCTTCATCGGCGCGCTCACCATCGGCCCGATGCTCTACGGCGACTGGTTCGAGGGCGCCATCGCCAAGACCGCGACCCTGGAGGAGATGGCGGGCGAGTTCCACGGCGCGATGGCGATGAGCGTGCATGCGTTGACCACGGTGCCGTTCTGGCTCTCGATCGCGGGCGTGGCCACCGCGTGGTTCTTCTTCATCAAGCGCCCGGACCTGGCCGGCGTCGCGCGCCGCAAGTTCGGCGTGCTGGTCAGCATCCTCGAGCGCAAGTACGGCTTCGACGACTTCAACGACTGGTTCTTCGCCGGCGGCGCGCGCAAGCTCGGGCAGGGCCTGTGGACCTGGGGCGACAAGAACATCATCGACGGCATCATGGTGAACGGCACCGCGCGGCTGATCGGCGCGTTCGCGGGCTACGCGCGCGGCATGCAGACCGGCTACATCTACACCTACGCCTTCTCGATGATCCTCGGGGTGGCGGCGTTCCTCACCTTCTTCCTGTTCTACGTGAGGAACCTCTAGGCCATGCAGGCGCTGCCGGTTCTTTCGCTCACCATCTGGGTGCCGATCCTCTTCGGGATCGCGGTGCTCGTCATCGGGCGCGACGCCAACCCCGCCCCGGCGCGCTGGACCGCGCTCGCGGGCTCGCTCCTGGGCCTCACTGTGTGCCTGCCGCTCTGGACGGGCTTCCAGCCCACCGCGGCGATGCAGTTCGTCGAGATGCGAGCGTGGATCGCGCACTTCAGCGTGAACTACCACCTCGGCGTGGACGGCATCTCGATGCCCTTCATCCTGCTGAACAGCTTCATGACGCTCCTCGTGGTGATCGCGCACTGGGAGGTCGTCACCGACAAGGTGGCGCAGTACCTCGCCGCCTTCCTCATCATGTCGGGGCTGATCAACGGCATGTTCGCGTCGCTGGACGCGATCGTCTTCTACGTGTTCTTCGAGGCGATGCTGATCCCGATGTTCCTCATCATCGGCATCTGGGGCGGGCCCAACCGCGTCTACGCCGCGGTGAAGTTCTTCCTGTACACGCTGCTGGGCTCGCTCCTCATGCTGGCGTCCTTCATCTACCTCTACTTCCTCACCAACGGCAGCTTCGAGATCGCGGACTTCCACCAGGTGGCGATCGGGGAGGGCGCGCAGAAGCTGATCTTCCTCGCGATGTTCATGTCGTTCGCGGTGAAGGTGCCGATGTGGCCGGTGCACACGTGGCTCCCGGACGCGCACGTGGAGGCGCCCACCGGCGGCTCTGTGATCCTCGCCGCGATCACGCTGAAGATCGGCGGATACGGGTTCCTGCGCTTCAACCTGCCGATCACGCCGGACGCGTCGCACTTTTTCGACGCCTTCATGATCACGCTGTCGCTCATCGCCGTGGTCTACATCGGCCTGGTGGCGTTGATCCAGTCGGACATGAAGAAGCTGATCGCGTACTCGTCGATCTCCCACATGGGCTTCGTGACCCTGGGCCTCTTCATCTTCAACGCCGACGGCATGCTCGGCGCCGTCCTGCAGATGATCTCCCACGGCTTCGTGTCGGCGGCGATGTTCCTGTGCGTGGGCGTGCTCTACGACCGCGTGCATTCGCGCGAGATCGCCGACTACGGCGGCGTGGCCAACAGGATGCCGGTGTTCGCCGCGTTCTTCGTGTTCTTCGCCATGGCCAACTCCGGGCTTCCGGGCACGAGCGGCTTCATCGGCGAGTTCCTGGTGGTGCTCGGCACCATCAAGGTGAGCTTCTGGTACGCCTTCCTCGCCGCCACCACGCTCATCTTCGGCGCCGCCTACACGCTGTGGATGGTGAAGCGCGTGATCTACGGCGCGGTCGCCAACGACCACGTGGCCCACCTCGAGGACGTGGGCAAGCGCGAGATCGTCTTTCTCGCGCTCCTCGCGGTGGCGGTGCTCGCCATGGGCCTTTTCCCGAAGTCGCTCGCCGACGTGATGAACCCTTCGATCCAGGAGCTGCTGCGCCACGTCGCGCAGTCGAAGCTATGAACCAGGCCACCTTCTCCCTCGCCACGCTGGCGCCCGCGATGCCGGAGATGGTGCTCCTGGTACTGGTGTCGATCATCCTCATCGCAGACCTCTTCTTCAAGGAGCACGAGCGTCACCTCACCTACTGGCTGACCCTTGTCTCGCTGGTGGGCACCGCGGTCCTCACCTTCGTGACGTTCGGGCGCCCCACGGTGGTCACCTTCCAGGGGATGTTCGTCGCCGATCCGCTCTCGCAGATGCTCAAGGTCGCCACCCTCCTCTCGGTCGCGGCCACGCTCGTCCTCGGGCGCTCGTACCTGGAGATCCGCGGCATGCTCACCGCGGAATTCCTCTGCCTCGCGCTGTTCGGCACGCTCGGCATGTTGGTGATGATCTCGGCGCACCATTTCATCACGCTCTACCTCGGCCTCGAGCTGATGGCGCTCTCGCAGTACGCGATGGTGGCCCTGCAGCGCGACTCGGCGCGCGCCACCGAGGCGGCGATGAAGTACTTCGTGCTCGGCGCCATTTCGTCGGGCCTCCTCCTCTACGGCATGTCGATGATCTATGGCGGCACCGGCTCCCTCGAGCTGACGCGCATCGCCTTCTCCATCGAGCACGGCAACGCGCGCAACACGTTGGCGCTCTTCGGCCTGGTGTTCGTGGTCGCGGGCCTCGCCTTCAAGCTGGGCGCGGCCCCCTTCCACATGTGGATTCCCGACGTGTACCACGGCGCCGCGACCCCCACCACGCTCATCATCGGCGCGGCGCCCAAGCTGGCCGCCTTCGCCTTCACCATGCGCCTCCTGGCTTCCGGGCTGCAGGCGATGAGCGCCGACTGGCAGCAGATGCTGGTGATCCTCGCCATCGCCTCGATGGCGGTGGGCAACATCATCGCGATCGCGCAGGCGAACCTGAAGCGCATGCTCGCCTACTCGACCATCTCGCACATGGGCTTCCTCGTGCTCGGCATCCTCGCCGGGAGCGACAACGGCTACAGCTCGTCGCTCTTCTACGTGATCGCCTACACGATCATGACGCTGGGCTCCTTCGGCATGGTGCTCCTCCTGTCTCGCGCTGGCTTCGAAGCCGAGAATATCGACGACTTCAAGGGCCTCAACCAGCGCTCCAAGTGGTTCGCCTTCGTGATGCTGGTGCTCATGTTCTCGCTCTCGGGCCTGCCGCCCACGGTCGGCTTCTTCGCCAAGCTCTTCGTCCTGCAGGCGGCACTCGAGGCGGGCTACACCTGGCTCGTCGTGGTCGCGGTGCTCCTCTCGGTGATCGGCGCCTTCTACTATTTGCGCATCGTGAAGGTGATGTACATGGACGCGCCGGCGGGCGAGATCACCTTCGAGCCGCGCGCCGACGCGCGCTGGGTGCTTTCCGCCACCGCGGTGGCCGTCCTCGTGCTCGGCCTCTTCCCGGCGCGCCTGATGGACCTCTGCGCGCGCGCCGTCACTGCCTCCTTGTAGTGGCGAAACCTCCGGAGTTCTGCGCCGACTTCACCGAGACCCAGGTCTCGTCGCGGCTCGCCTACGACGGCAGCCTCCTCAAGGTCTACCGCGACCAGGTGCGCCTGCACGACGGCGCGCTCGCCTGGCGCGAATACGTGAAGCACCCGGGCGCGGTGATGGTGCTCGCGTTCGTGGATGACGACACCATCCTCCTCGAGCGCCAGTTCCGCTATCCGAAGCACCGCCACTTCATCGAGATCCCCGCGGGCAAGCTCGAGCCCGGCGAGCCCGCGCTCGCCACCGCCCAGCGCGAGCTCGTCGAGGAGTGCGGATTCGAAGCCGCCGAGTGGTGGAAGATCACGGCCCTCGACCCGTCCATCGGCTACTCGAACGAGGTGATCGAGCTCTATGGCGCGCGCGGGTTGAAGCACGTGGGCGCGAAGCTCGACGCGGGCGAGCACCTCGAGACCTTCGAGGCGAAGATCGCCGACGCGCTCGAATGGATTCGCGACGGCGTGGTCACCGATACCAAGACGACGTTCGCCCTGCTATGGTGGGACAAATGGGGCCGGCGGGCGTCTCGCTAGAACGGCTGCCGCTTGCTATTGTCCGCTTGATGACACCCGCGCGGAGCAGACCATCAGCGACATCGACCTATTGATCGTGGGCGGCGGTATCAACGGCGCGGGCATCGCCCGCGACGCCGCCGGGCGTGGTCTGAACGTGATGCTCGTGGAGCAGGGCGACCTCGCCTCGGCCACCAGCTCGTGGAGCTCGAAGCTCATCCACGGCGGGCTGCGCTACCTCGAGCAGTACGAGTTCCGCCTGGTGCGCGAGGCGCTGCAGGAGCGCGAGGTGCTCTTGAGGCTGGCACCGCACATCATCCGCCCGCTCATGTTCGTGCTTCCGCACGACGCGAGCATGCGTCCGGCGTGGATGATTCGCGCCGGTCTCTGGCTCTACGACCACCTGGGCGGCAACATCACGCTGCCGCGCTCGAAGAAGATCTCCTTTCCCGATATCGCGTACGGGGCGGGGCTGAATCACGCCATCCGCTCGGGGTTCCTGTACTCCGACTGCCGCGTCGACGATTCGCGCCTCACGGTCCTGAACGCGGTGTCGGCGCGCGAGAAGGGCGCCACCGTCCTCACGCGTACCGCCTTCGAGATCGCGCGGCGCGTGGACGGCGTGTGGGAGGCCGTGATCCGGCCGGTGGGGGGCGACGCGCGTACCGTGCGCGCAAAGGCGCTGGTGAACGCCGCGGGCCCGTGGGTGGTGGACGTGCTCGATCGCATCGTGGGCGACCGCATCACCGAGCGCGTGCGACTGGTGAAGGGGAGCCACATTGTCGTCCCCAAGGTGCATTCGCAGGGCCACGCGTGGATCCTGCAGAATCCCGACAAGCGCGTGGTCTTCGTGATTCCGTACGAGGGCGACTTCAGCCTCATCGGCACCACCGACGTCGCGGTCGGCAACGTCGCCGAAGCCAAGGCGATCACGTCCGAGGAGACCGCGTACCTGATCACGGCGGTGAACCGCTTCCTCGCCAACCCCATCCGGCCCTCGGACGTCGTGCACAGCTACGCGGGCGTGCGTCCGCTCTACGACGACGGCTCCGACAACCCCTCGGAAGTGACGCGCGACTACGTGCTCAAGGTCGACCACGAGGCCCACCGCGCGGCGCTCCTCACCGTCTTCGGCGGCAAGATCACCACCTACCGGCGACTGGCCGAGGAGGCCCTCGAGCACCTCGAGCCCTTCTTCGCGAAGATGGCGGGGCCGTGGACCTCGACCGAGCCGCTTCCCGGCGGCGACGTCGGCCACTTCAACGCCTACCGCGACGCGATGCACGCGCGCTATCCCGAGCTGGGCCGCGAGCTGGTGGAGGGCGTGGTGCGCCGCCATGGCGCGCGCGCCCCCAAGGTCCTGAAGGACGTGCGCTTTCCCGAAGCGCTCGGAAAAAGTTTCGGCGCGGGCCTCACGCAGCGCGAGGTCGAGTACTTCGTCGCCGAGGAGTGGGCCGCCACCGCCGAAGACGTCCTGTGGCGGCGCACCAAGTGCGGCCTGCACATGACGGCGGCGCAGCGCGAGGCCGTCGAGGAATTCATGAAATCCAGGCGATGAAGCCGCTCGCCGAATTTCCGGTCGAGGCGCGCGGGCGCATCCGCGGCGTGCTCACCGACATCGACGACACGCTCACCACCCATGGCCGGCTCTTCGCCGCGGCGTATAAGGCGCTCGAGCGCCTGCAGCACGCGGGCCTATTGGTGATCCCGGTGACGGGCCGGCCCGCCGGCTGGTGCGACCACATTGCGCGCATGTGGCCGGTGGACGCGGTGGTGGGCGAGAACGGCGCCTTCTGGTTCCGCCACGACGCGAAAGCCGGCAAGCTCGTGAAGCGCTACGTGGTGAGCCGCGAGGAGAGGCTTCGCCGCGGCAAGGAGCTTTTCGCGATCGCGGAAAAAATCCTGAAGGAAGTTCCAGGCTGCGCGGTGTCCTCCGACCAGGCGTATCGCGAGGCCGACCTCGCCATCGACTTCCGCGAGGACGTGGCGGAGCTCGGGCGCGAGCAGGTCGCGAAGATCGTCGCGATCATGAAGGCCGAGGGCCTTACCGCGAAGGTGAGCTCGATCCACGTGAACGGCTGGTTCGGCGACTACGACAAGCTCTCCACCACCAAGCAGATGATGCGTGAGGCGTTCGCCATCGACATCGACCGTGATCGCGCCGACTTCGTCTTCGCCGGCGATTCTCCCAACGACCAGCCGATGTTCGCGTTTTTTCCCAACGCGGTGGGCGTGGCCAACGTGCTCGAGATGGCGGACCTCATGACCGATTTCCCGGCGTGGATAACGCCTTCGGCGGGAGCGGCGGGGTTCGCGGAGCTGGCCGAGGCGCTGATTCCGACGCGGTAGCGATTCCCCACCTGGACAGGTGGGCATTTTTCCACGTGAACCGAGGCATGCTTCAGGCGATGCCGGCTTTCGCGAATCGCTTTAGGTGTTCGTTTTGGCCCTACGATGGGTGCGTTTGGAATTTGCTCCCTCACCAGGCGTTAGAGCGGACGGTGAGGCATCGTGGGCCGCGTCTGACCGCGGCATGGGCGTCGCGGCTCACCGCTCAACTCGGTCGTTAGAAAACATTTTGGGGAGTGACGCGAATGGCGACGAAGAAATCTAAGGCCACAGGTGGAACAGCCGCTCCGAAAAAAGGGAAGGAAGCGAAGTTCCCAAGGCATCCAGTAGGCAAAGCCCTTCGAGTCGCTAAAGCCATTCTTGAACAGAACGCGGGAAAGCCTTGTTCGCCCGCTGAAGCCGCGACTTTCGTTG
>WNFM01239633.1_pt1 | contig 54814 bp, 58 predicted proteins | sample 5400271 | NCBI WGS metagenome assembly WNFM01 (sample SAMN13153352, study PRJNA577476) | soil metagenome | isolation source: 60 cm saprolite on Douglas fir-dominated hillslope | place: USA:California | collected 2013-09-17
ACTGAAAAATATCCATAGAATTTTTCTCTTTTTCTTCGACCTTATCTTTTTGGCAGTCATGTAATCCTTAATTCAGTATTACCCTTTATATCACAGTTAGCAAGGGGTGAATTAGTTACAAGCTCTTGACAAATCTTATATAACCTTATATAATCTTATATACATCAGATATATGGCAAATTTTGACCAACGGTTAACAAACCTTCCTCAATCAATTCTTCTAAAAATAGCTCAAATTGAAGAATTAAAGGGAAGATGGATTGCAGGATCAAATCTTAGTCCGCAAACACTAAGTAGGCTTAAACGATCTGTTCTTATTACATCAACTGGTGCTTCAACTCGTATAGAAGGAGCAAAGTTATCAGATGAAGATATCGAGAAAATGCTCCGTGGGATTTCTATACAAAAGTTCACGAATAGAGATGAGCAAGAAGTTCAAGGATACTATGAGTTATTGCAAAACGTTTTCGAAAGCTACGAAGATTTACGTCTAAATGAAGGTCTTATTAAGCATTTTCACAAAGAGCTTCTTAAATATGTAGAAAAGGACACGATACACCGTGGTAATTATAAGAGTCAGGAAAATAAAGTAGAAATGATTAATGATGCAGGGGAATCTGTTGGAATTCTCTTTGATACTACGCCAGCCTACCTGACTCCTAAAGAAATGACAGAACTCGTTGACTGGACAAAACAAGTGTTAGGACAGAAAACCTACCATCCCTTATTGGTTATTAGCAATTTTATCGTAGAGTTTCTTAACATCCATCCGTTTCAAGATGGGAATGGAAAACTGTCTCGAATTCTTACTAATCTACTTTTACTCCAACAAGGCTATTTATATATGCCTTATGTATCTTATGAAAAACTTGTTGAAGATAATAAACCTGAATATTATCTAGCACTTCGTAAAAGTCAAAAAACACTAAAAACAACGACGTCAACGATTATTCCATGGCTGGATTTTTTTCTTACAATATTTTTGCAACAATCGCAAATGGCAATCGGGCTTTTAACTGCTGAAAATATAGAAGTATTGCTGTCTCCAAAGCAACTGGCAGTCTGGGAATACCTGCAAACAATTGAAGAGGCAAGCCCTATCGAGATAGCACAAAAAGCCCATGTTGCAAGACCAACGGTTAATCAAGTGCTCACTAAACTTCTTGAAATGAAAAAAATTGAGAGAATAGGTCAAGGCTCTGCGATCAGATATAAAAAACTTAAGAGTGTCTAATGTAGTGCGGAAGAGGGATTTTATTTTGAACCCTTTCACAATATTCTAGCTCATTTCAACAAGTTAATGCAAGTATATCAAGCCTTGAAAGAAGAAGATTAATCTAAAGTTCTAGATTTGAATGGACTCCTTGAAGGAAAATATAAGTCACTTTTTGTCAAAACTTATTTGCAATACTCACAAAAATACCCTATAATATTTCTATGGCTAGTCCGAACATAGAAAAAGGTATGCCTCCTCACAATTTAACAAGAAATGAAGTTAGAAAGGCAATGAAACCAGACAAAAGAGCTGCTAACTCTGAGGTAGCAACAGAAACATGGTCTTATGATGAATTTGTGAGATCTCTGAAAAGAGTTGTTGTAGATGATCAAGAAATCCCATTTGCAGAACTACCTACACACAGTATTGATTTTGGGAGAATTGCACAACAAACAGAAAACCTTGCTACTTTACAAACCCAAGATCTCAATAAGGCAGAAAGAGGACAGTATATTGGAATTCAAAATATTCCTCCATATGGACCAGTCGAATCACAAATAGTTGTGGGAGATGAAACTGGAGTCAATAGCAATCCTTCAGAGTTGTTTGAAGCTGAAATTTTTGACACTCTCGATATAGCAGCGCAAATTCATTCTCACTTATTTGGTGTTTTCTCTCCCATAGATATTTTGTTAATAAGATCTTTGCAAGCGCATAATCCTCTAATTGCTATTGGTGTAGCGCCAAGTGCTGAATATGAACCTGGGTTTACACTATATGCATTAAGAAGTAGTGATACAAAGACGTTTTTAACTCAAAAGGATCTCGCAACAAATAATTCTGCAGAAGATTTATTAGCTAGTGAATTGACAATAGAAAAATTGCGATTGAGGATAGACTATAGAGAGGATACAGCCTTAATTGAGAAATTGAGACATAGACCAGATGGGAGCGAAAAACGTTCAAGTGAAATGGGTACGAGAGAAGCAGAAGAATTCAATGGAGCAACTGATAGAATATTACGTGGAGAGGTAAAAAGACATGCAATAGCATTATATGTTGCTCCTTGGGGAAGTACTGTTGCAAAAAGATGTAATCCTGATATTCCAACTCTTGACCAATTACTTCCAATCCTTAATCAGACTGCTTAATCATCAAGAGATACATATCAGAAGGAATAAACAAGGAAGGCACCCTGATTGGTCAAGCCCTGAACAACTTTGGAACACTATTTTACTTCTAACATGCGTGTTTTATGGCATCTTGAGTGGAATTTGTGACTCCTTCTGCTTGTAAAGATTGCCATGCTATGCGTTCTCTTTGTAGATAGTCAATAAAGCTTACTGATCCCTGGACTGCGATGGGACTATCCAGACTACTACAACACCAAGATTAGCACAATTTATCAATCTATTCGTAGGTGAGACAGAGGATGTCCCCTCTAGTGCGGATGAGAGGAGTTGAACCTCCATGCCCTTGCGAGCGCTACCACCTCAAGGTAGTCTGTATACCATTTCAGCACATCCGCGTGAAAGTAATTATATCAAATTCTCTGCTGGCAAAGCCAGACACAGTATTTATACCTGGCAAAGTCAGGCGCAGAATTGTGCCTGGTGCCGAAGGGGGGACTTGAACCCCCACGCCCTTACGGACATAGCGTTCTGAACACTACGTGTATACCAGTTTCACCACTTCGGCCTGATTTGATTCTACCAGAGCCTAGGCAACTTGACAATTATCTTACACTATGCGACTATAATTACTTATACCTGCCATGAAAAAACTGCTCATACTAACAAGTTTTTTAGCTGTGACACCATTCCTTCTTATTTTTAATATATTGTATTTATTGAGCCTTTCTCAAGCAACGCCTGCTCATTCTTTTGCCTCTTTGCAACTGCCACAAAATATTGCCTATGCAGCGCTTCCTACTAATCAAAATGTCTTTTCAGGCGTTATTCATGTGGATGACGCTCGGGTAGGGAAGGTATTGGCATTTTTAGCAGCATATAATTCGCCTCTTAGTGACTATGCCACCGCAATTGTGATGGATGCAGATAAATATGATATTGACTATAGACTGCTTCCAGCAATCGCAGCGCAAGAGTCCGGTGACTGTACCAAAGGACATTCTGTAGAATGGAAAAATTGCTGGGGATTTGGGATATACACCAAGCACATAACGACTTTCGCAAGCTATGAAGAGGCAATAGATACCGTGAGCCGCTATTTTGCCAATAAAAAACTCCGCGGCGTTGACACATTAACTGAAATAGGCGCCATCTATAATCCCAATGACACCAATGGTTGGAAAGCAAAAGTTAACATTTTCATGAGTGAAATGTAAGCTCCAACCAACAAGAGACAACCCACAAATAACCCACAAATTTCAAGAAACAATTTCAGCTTTTTGCTATTTGTATTTTGTAATTTATTTGTATCTTGCGATTTGTTACTTGTTAGTTACTAGAAATCTTATAATAAGATTTCTAGTTATTTTCGTATATTGACTTTAGGCCCCAAAATAGAGCTAATTTTACATAAATTACCCCATTTTGGAGGCTATTTAGGGGACTTGACAAACCTATAGTCACATGGTATACTTTCATCTAGATCCTAAGGTATGCCCTTCAAATGCATACGTTAGGATTTTTTTGTGGACCTAAAACCACACGATTTATGAGAATAAGAAACATTTTCTTATCCCTCTTCTTTCTCTTCCTTACAGCTACCATTCTTCCTCAAAAGATCCATGCACAAGAAAAAGCATCAGGATCTTCAGCTACACTCTCAGATATTATTACTGTGCAAGCAGAAGATACTCGCGTGCAAAGCTTGCGAGCATATCTTAATCAATTTAATTCACCTCTTTCACAATATGCGAATACCTTTGTAACCCAGGCTGATTTATACCAGCTTGACTGGACAATGGTTGCTGCTATTTCTGGTGTTGAATCTACTTTTGGCCATCAAATTCCAAGCCCTACCTGTCCAAATGCATGGGGTTGGGATGTGTATGGTACACAAACAATGTGTTTTAGCTCATTTGATGAGGGAATTAGAGTCATCTCAAAAGGTCTCAGGGAGGACTATATCAACAAATTAGGCACAGATGATATCTATAGTATTGGAAGTATGTATGCTGCTTCTCCAACCTGGGCGTCGCACGTGAGCTATTTCATGAATGATATTAAGAATTATACCCTTCGCAACAGCCCTCTTCCTATTTCTATCTAAATAGGATATAATTTGAGTGATTTTGGGCTTGTGGCGGAATTGGTAGACGCGCATGGTTTAGGACCATGTCTCGAAAGGGATGGAGGTTCGAGTCCTCTCTAGCCCACCAGGCACAATTTTGCGCCTGGCTTCGCAAAGATCAAGGAAAAAATTTTTATGAAATCAATACTAGCAAAAGCGCAAGACGGCACGCTCACCCTTACTATTACTATTCCATCTGATGTGGTGAAAAAAGCATGGGAAAGTGAAGTCGAGAATGTTGTCAAAAATGCAACCCTTCCAGGCTTTCGAAAAGGCATGGCCCCACGAAAATTGGTCGAGGAAAAATTAGATAGAGCAAAGGTACAGGAAGATGTCCTTAGAGCGCTTCTTCCCAAAGCCTATGCAGACGCAGTCTCCGAGCATAGCCTTAAGCCAGTTGTTAGCCCACGAATTCATGTTGAGAAATTAGAAGACAATAAAGACCTGCCTGCCGGCAGGCAGGATTGGGTTTTCCAGGCTACAACTACAGAAATGCCGGATGTTACCTTGGGAGACTATAAAAAGAAAATAAAGGATGTCACAGCAAAAAGTAAAATTGTTATTCCAGGAAAAGAGGAAAAAGGTCCAAATATGGACGACATCGTGAAGACACTGCTTGAGAGCGTAAAAGTCACTATTCCTTCCATTCTTATAGAAGGAGAGGTCGATAGGCTTCTCTCCCAGCTCTTGGACGAAGTAAAGTCTCTAGGCCTTTCTTTGGACCAATATTTAGCCTCCACTCATAAGACTGTTGAGCAATTAAAAGAAGAATATACAAAAAGAGCAGCCGGAGACATAACATTTGAATTTGCTCTCCAAAAAATAGCAGAGGAAGAAAAAATTACAGTATCTGATAAAGAAATAGATGAGGCATTGGAAAAGGCAAAAGACGAGGCAGAAAGAAAGAATTTAGAGAAAAATGTCTATCTTCTTGCAAGTATCCTAAGACAGCAAAAAACGCTTGATTTTCTCCGTGCTTTGTGATAGGCTTTGCTCATGAAGCAATTACAAACTATAGGTGCATCAGTGAGCCCAAAACCAGTCAAATCTGGTAGTAAAAATCCCTTTTCTTTTGTCGATCCTTTTGAAGCATTGGACATGCTGGAAAAGCCATTGGGAAGTGTCAAAAATATCGGTAAAACCCTTGCTGAGCCTTTAGGAGAAAGTGCAAAAATTGTTGGAGGAGATATTTTAAGTCAATTTGGATTTGAGAGAAAATCTGATTCTGCAATGAGCGGCGATATTCCGGAAGGTGAAGGAGTGGACATAAAAGCGCTTGTTGCCAAAAGAAAAGAAGAGGAAGAAAAGGCAAAAGAAGAGGCTAAAAAGAAAAATAGTATTGAAACAGATATTAATTACTTCAGAGACATCAAGCACTCAGGAGAGCAGGGAGTACAAAAAGAAAATCAGGAATTACAACGCACTGTACAGGAATTAATTGTTGAGCTGCAAAGAATGGCATCTTCCAGTCAAGAAATTAGTGCGCAAGTTAGTGTGGCTGTTGGTCCATCCATTGCAAAAGTAGGGAAGTATCATGTGAATTTCTTTAAATGGATGCTTATGGTAGTACGAGATGCAAGAATGAAAGTAGAAAATTCAGGCGCATGGCTTTCCATGATGAAAGGCAAACAGAAAAAAGGCCTTATGGGTGTTGCCAAGCAAAAAGGCTCAAATATGCAACTTAAGACAAATGTCCTCATGTCCGGGGAGCGCACAGTCCAAACCCAAACAGGCTAAGCTTGTTAAAGTTGTTCTCTCAAATTATCTGCGCCAAAATACATTATGGTTAGTATAGTAATTACCTCTTCTGGAAGATCTCTCGTAAGAGGTCCTATTGTAGCCATGACAGCTCCTTGTACTGTCAGCGATGCATTGCCATCAGTAATCCTCAATCGATATTGGTCTCGCAAATCCTCAATAATAATATTTGTTGAATTAGGAAATTGTCTGAGATACTGAATACTTTCCCAACCGTGAGGACCTTTCTGGTTATTGTAGGAAGTTGGTTGTCCAGGTACAAGCATACGCAATAATCTCTGTTGTAGCGCTCCCAGCATTTTGTATGAACTCCGAGCAATTTGGTCACTTATTATTTTACGATGTTCAGAGTCACTTGGGACAGTCCATGAATCATCATCTGGAGTTATACTATATTCGTTAAATGTACTACGTGCAACACGATCTTTAACATCTTCTAAAAGATGTTGCTGTTCTTCAGCTCGCTTTTGCTTTAATGCTGTTAATGCCTCTACTTGTGCTTTACTAAGACTTTCTGACATAGAATTCGAAATATATCATACTATGATAATCTACGTCAACATTGCACTTATTGACAATGTCTTTATCTGAATGGTATAATCCTTTTACATGAATAGAAATCTTTCACACATTTGGTTCGTCCTTATGGACCGCTAGCGCGGAAGGATGAATTTGTGAAAAATTCTACCAACCGCCAACAAGGCGGTTTTTTTGTGTATATATTATGGGAAACGAAAATAGACAAACAGCAGAAACACGATTATATGAAAATTCTCCAGTTCTGGAGACAAAACGGCTGAGCGATAGACGAACTATCGTCTTTTTTGCTGCTGCAAATGAGAAAATGCCAAGCTCGTGGTATCTACTCAATCCTCAAGAAAGTCTTATTGTTTCAAGCATTAACGAAGAAACAAGTAGATGGTTTGAAGATCGAACAAGCGTCCCACTTCCGTCTGGTAATACACAATTATTTGTGTACGACGCACAAGAAGGAACAGTTCGCACTATCATGCCTGAAACCCAACCGTTAGACACAAAGACCATTGGGATATTCGAACGGTTACATGGCACAACAGGCCCCGCAAGAGAGAATTATTATCCTGATACTCCAAAAATCCAGGAGCAGAAGAAGGCAGCAAAAAAGCAAGTGGATAAGCTTGTTCAAGATGCGATCGCTCACAAAACAAATGTTGTCCGCATTGCAAATCAAGCACAAGAATCACTTTATTTCGTTTCTACAAGCGAAGCAATGGCTCAAGCTTCTGTTATAAAAGGCGATCAACAGTCTGTTGACTTGAAAGAGACAACACAACTTCTCAAACCAAACGGAATGTTACTCGTGAAAGTCGAGCCTGATGGAAAAATATCCTATGGAAGTCCGTTCTGGGGGAAAGCAACAGCCGAGAGCACCAACAATCTGCGCTCATTCAAAACTGGCTTGACAACATTGCATGAGGTGATGAGTCAGGTATCTCTCGCAAACAAACAGCAAATTGATAGAGTACGGGCACACCTTGTGAAACATTTACTCGCAAATGCGTCAGAGGCCTATCCATCTGAAAGTAATTTTCCTAAAACAACACGCTTTGACATGAAAGCGAAAATAGGGGAAGTCCTGAATGATGTTCCAAAACATCTAGAAGACTATCTTCGATCAGTCTGGCTCCCTGATGCTCTCAGAAAAGAGGAAATAAGACAAAAAGAGAGAACGATACAAATTGGTGGACTTCCCGAAGATGTCATAGAAAGTTATCTTGTAGTCCCTATCTCTGAACGCGAAAAATTTTTAGCAGAATATAGCATAACAAAACAACTTGCTATAGAAAAAGACGAATTACTTCATAAAGCAGGCATCCTTGCTCTTGGTGAATCTACTGAAAAAGCATGCTCTGAAATATATACAAGACTCCTTGGAATTTTTAGCGTAGATGATGGTTCCAAAATTATTGACTATATTAATTCATTAGAAGATGTCAATGTTATTCGACAAGCAAAAAAACTTCTGAATGACCTACAAGCAAAAGGAAATAATCAAACAATTGTTAAGGGGCTTGCAGAGTTTTTCTGTTCGCTTCAATTTAGTCAACTTCTTGAAGAAAAAGGAAGAAGATATCTTGCTACACATAAAATAACGGATCAGTTAAGAGCTGCTCACATTGAAAGCTCAATGTCTTCAAGAACATATGATCGTGTTGATAGACTGATACAACCATCACAGTCATTTGCGACGATCATTTCAAGACAGGTCAACGAATTTGAAACGCATAATCCCAATAATGCTCCTGCCATCTATAATACATCTCAATTTGAAGAAGTAGCTGCAAATTTAAAAGCTGCCGGATTTGGAAAGGCGGCAAGTATATCATGGATGAACGCTGAAAGTTATGCAGAAGTGTCTGGGAGAAAAAAATTTGAAACGTTTGCCACAGCTGTTGGTATCGCTACGCAAATTGCAAAACGTTTATACGTTGACCCAGAAGCTTTCGCAAAAGAACTTGGTTTTAGAGAAAATTCGCAACCATATAAAAATCTTCTCCAACTTGCTGATAGTATACGCGCTGCGCTCGATTGGAATTTACCTGAATTTTTACCAAGACCCAATCATGGCGGTAATACAACGCAATTGCCACTCATGCTTATTCGTCCTGATTTTGCTCGCGAACAACTTCCTGATGGTAGCATGCGATGGATTGCAACGGAACTTGAAAATTCTCCTGGAGGACTTGGTATGGAACTTGTCGTTATGGCAGCAAATCCCGAAATAAGGTCAAATCTTGTAGATAATTTCTATCAATTTATGCAAGACGCTGCAGTTCCTGAATCTGTGAAGAGAAATCAATTAACAGTTATCATGACAGAAGAATGGCAACCATATCGTACCGAACTTGAAGTATTTTTAGACGATTTGCAAAAAAAGAAAGGCGTTGTTACAAAAATTTATAGCATCGAAGAATTAACGCAAAATCCTTCACTACAAATCGAACCTGGCTTTGTTTTTCACTTTGCATATACCTGGAATTTTATGAAACATCCAGAACAATATTATGTCAACTTGATGAAATATCCAAATAAAGTCGCTTATGCTTTGGGAGTTTCAGTAGATTCTGTTGTGCAAGAGAAATATCGAGGGAGACAAAATGCTCAGCAACTCGCTAAAGATTTAAAAGAAACGACTGATTTTGGAGACAAAAAATTCAAATCAGAACTTCGGTTACCAACAAAATATTGGGAAGATGGACTCAGACGCTATATCTATGTCAATAATCTATCAAGCTTAAGAAGCCAAAATCCTTTATATCAAGGTCTCACGCTCGAGGAAATTGGAAGAGCCAAAGCAGAACAGATGACTCGAAAAGCTCATGAAATTTATCGGCGTCAGGAAAATGATTTGCTCATTTTTAATGACCCATACATGGGTAATTTTGTAAATGGCAAAAATGATCTTGCAATTTTACACCTTCCCGGATTTAGTGATGTATTGCAGATTGCTATGGAAAATTCCTATGGTTTCTCACGACGTGAGACTCGTACCTTTGTTGAATCTCTGCAACAGATGACTGCACAGACTATTCCTTTAGCGCTTCATACTGGAAATAAAGAATTAACCGACTATGTGCAAAGACATGTTGACGACGCGTTACACCATAAAGACGAATGGATAATAAAAGTGAGTGCCGACCCACAATTCGGCTCTGTTGATTGGGGATCAAGAGGATTGGTAAAAGGGGGAGAGACAAAAGAAGAATCTTGGAGAGAACTTCTTATGAAAGCTTGTGAGAGTGACATACCATGGGTCTTGCAACGGGTAATACAAAATACGCCATTCGATCAGAGACGCCAAGAAAGAAATGCTCGACCAATCAATGCCGATGGAAAAGAATTGGTTGCTTTGTATAACCGCGATCCACACGATACCCATTTCGCTGTGGGAGAATTACAAACAACAAAAACCAGGGGAAGATTTAATCCATTCTTATTCACATATAGAAATCGACAAGGCCAACTCGTGTCTTTGGTAAGCGATGGTATTCTCACGCTTACTCCATATGATGAAGATAAAAAAGCTCAAGCCGTTCACGGAACCTCTGAGTCAGCAATGACAGGGGTAAGAATAGTTAATTAAAATATGGCAGTTACTGAAAAAATACTATCACAACAAACGCAAACGGATTCTCTCACTGATATGGTTGCCAATCATTATGACAACCGAATTCTCATGGAACTTGCTGGAGAAATTCAATTCGATCCGATCTTAAGTAAAGCAGAAGTCGATGGTGCACTAAAAGCATATAGAAAGGTAACTGGACAAGAAAAAATTCCTGACGTTGTCTATCTCCCAATGGCAGGACCGCTCCGTCATGTTCCAAGTCTTTTAGACTCTGGCGTAGAAAATGCAGTTGCAGTAGATTTATCAAAAGGTAGTCTTGATGCAGGAATGGAACGATATGGAAATGATATAGAAAATAATGTAGAAATTCATAACAGTGACATCAGAGACATTGAAGAATTTGTTCCAGAAGAAGGATTTGACCTCGCTATATCTATGGGTAATAGTTTTGGCGATGTAACCAATTGGGAAGGACATCTCTCAATCTTGCAAGCATTTGCAGATTCTCTTGCAGAGAATGGAGTATTTGTGTTTGATTACGTAGGAAATAGATACAATCCACCAGTGGGAGAAATTATCAAAACAGAATGGAGCGATGTGCATGTGAATTCACAAACAGGTATTCAGACTCCGGTAAAAGACGTACGAAGTAGAAAATTTGTCCCTTTCCCAGGACAAGCTGATATACCATATGAAGAGCAAGTTGGAGTTTTACGCTTTACTTGTGAAGTTACAAATGTACAAACCGGAGAAATATTAGTACCGCTTCACGGATATGAGAAATTGGTTATACCGGATGCTATTTTAGAACAGCAATTTGCAGCAGTAGGACTAAGGCTGGTCAAACTTGGTCCAATAACAGAAAATTCTGCATATCATAGACAAAGAGTTGCTGAAAAAGATGATCTTGGTATGATGGGAAAACCTGATAATCTCTATGTTGCAGTAAAAGACAGACTGGTGGAAAATGAAAGGAGAGACCTATGAACAAAAATTCTTTACAACAAATCTTTCTTGATCTCATTCATATTGATGAGATTTATCCAAATGAAAAAGAGATAGTAGAATATGTCCTTTCTTTTTTCAAAAAGCTCAATATTCCAACAAAAGCAGATTCTTTTGGCAATGTCATAGGTTACATCTCAGGGAAAGGAAATCCCGTGATGCTTAACACTCATCTTGATAGTCCTGAGAGCGTTCCAAATCTTGACTATGAAGTAGAAGGGGATCTAATTCGCTCAAAAGGAAAATCCATTCTTGGTGTAGACCCAAAATCAGGTCTTGCAATTCTTTTAGAATTTGCGAAATATGTAAAAGAGAATACTATTGCAACGTGTCCTATTGAATTTGTCTTTACAAGAGGAGAAGAACCAGGTCTTATTGGAGCAAGAAATTTAGACTATTCACTGTTGAAATCAAAAATGGGATTGGTTTTGGATGAGGATGGACCGGTGACAAGCGTTGTTGTCCAAGCCCCTGCATTCTATAAATTAGACATTGAGTTGGTTGGGAAAAGTGTCCACCCTAGGGATTGGAAGGATGGCGTTAATGCCTTAGAGCATGCAAGTAAAGTAATTGCCAAACTTCGACATGGAGAAATTGTGAAAGGCGTTACTTTTAATATTGGTATTTTTCATGCTGGCACTGCACGAAATACAACAGCAGGAATAGCAACGCTCCAAGCAGAACTGAGAAGCTTTGATACAAAAAAACTGTTAAAAGCTGCAGGGATGGTAGAGGAAAAGTTTAGATCCTTAGAAAACACGACCGGACTCAACGTGAAGATTGAAGGCGGACTGGAATTTGAAGGATACAAACTCTCAAAAAATCATCCACTATTTAGAAAATTGGAACAAACATATACCGAGTTAAAACTCAAACCACATTATTATTCTACCTATGGTGGAAGTGACTCAAATATTTTTAACACAAAAGGGATTAGAACAGTTGCCATTGGCTCTGGATACTACCTTGCTCATCAATATACCGAATATGTCAATTTAAAAGAGATGGAAGAAATTGGGGAGTTTTTAGTGAGATTTGTCAATTGACTTTAGGCAGAAAATCGAATAGATGGTTGCTAGGATTTTCCAAAAAAATTCTCGCTAAATTCTATTCCTTTTTCTATATTTGCAATATCAAAATTTTCATTTATGCCGTGCATAGCACCATCTTCATTGGCAAAGGGGACTGAGACAATTGGCCTCCCCAGGAAATTCTGAAAATACATAAGTACTGGTTCTGTACCGCCGACATAGCGATAATAGACTTTACTACCAAATACTTGCTCTAAAACCTCTACTGCTTTTTTGACATATCTATTATCTGCTGTTGTTTTATTTGGCAGAGCATATTCATCAATGGTAATGTCATAATCAACATATGCTGGCATTTTTTTCTCTAAATGCTTTTTGACAATTTCTCCAATTTTTTTAGGATTTTGATTTTTGACTAACCTAAAATTTAATTTAGCAGTAGCACTACTAGGAATAATTGTCTTATGTCCTTCTTTTATGTATCCTCCATACATTCCTGTTACAGTGAGAGATGGACGAAGACCGGTCTGGAGATAAAAATCATATTCACGCTCGGTAAGTACTGCTTTTGCTCCGGTATTTTTTGTATATTCTTCCAAGTCAAAAGGAATTTCTGCGATATCAATAATTTCTTCAACATCATCATAAAATTCATCAATGGTCAGCTTGTTATTTTTGTCATACAGTGACGCAATAATTTTTGACAATTCATGGACAGCATTTGGCGCAGCTCCACCATATGCACCTGAGTGAAGCTCATTACCAGCAGTTGTGAGACGTACTGTCATATTCACAATACCTCTATTGCCAAGCTCGATAGTTGGCTTACCTCTTGTCATTTCACCATCGGAAAGGAGAATAAAATCACAAGAAAGTAAGTCTGTATTGTCTTCTATACATTTTTCAATATAGGGTGAGCCTTCTTCTTCATTTCCTTCAAGGAAAAATTTTATATTGTATCCTAATTTCTTTTCTTTTATTAATTTACCAATTGTCAGGACATGGATAAGCAATTGACACTTATCATCCATAATCCCACGACCAAAAAGCTTGCCATTTTTCTCATTCATATCATAGGGATCTGTATCCCATCCATCTTCTTTTTGAGCGTCCTGGACATCATAGTGTCCGTAAATAAGAGCAGTCTCACGTGAAGGATCAACAACAAAAGACGCATAGACAACTGGATTACCATAGCCTTCAATAAGACGAGGCTCAAATCCATACGAAGCAAGGAGATCTGAAAGATACTCTGCTGTCTTTTTACAATCCTCTTTGAGACTTGCATCACTACTCACACTTTTGAGTGCAATTAAATTTTTTGCGTGTTTTTTGTATTCGCCTAACATATCTCAAGTATAGCATATTCTTATATCAGATTTGCTATACTGAATATGATGTCTACCATATTTTCTCAGCATGCAAAAGATCAAATAAAAAGAAGAGGAATATCTCAGAAAAAAGTTTTGCAGATTATCTCTTCTCCTACTGATATAATTTCAAGTTTCAGAAATAGGAAGTTGCGAAGAGGGATAGTTGGTGATAAACTACTTGAAGTAGTGACAAGAACTGAAGGATCAAAAATCACTGTTATTACAGCTTATTATTTGGAGAATTCCTATGAAAATGAAATATGATAAAAAAGTAGATGCTATCTACTTAGAATTAGCAAAAGGAAAATATGATAAAACCAGAAAGGTTTCTGATGTGATTTTGGTGGATGAAGATGTGAAAGGAAAAGTATTGGGTATAGAGATTTTAGATGCAACAAAGAATATTAGTGCATTTGATCCTCACAAAACATCTATCGCTCTCTAGTGGGCGGTATAAGACTTGAACTTATGACCTTTTCAATGTCAATGAAACGCTCTAGCCAACTGAGCTAACCGCCCATGGGAAAATAATTATACCAAACTCATCACTCATTGTCATTCCGGACTTGATCCGGAATCTATTTTCGATTATCATTAGATAGATGCTGAATCAAGTTCAGCATGACGAAGAAAATATGACACGAAATACTGCATACGCAATTTTGTCTAAATATCTTTCCAATCAAAATCTTTTAAAGCACAGTCTTGCAGCAGAGGCAACCATGCGTGCATTGGCAAAAAGACTCAGTGCTGATACCGATGAGTGGGGCATTACCGGCCTTTTGCATGATGCAGACTATGAAAAAGCAAAAGGACATCCCGAAAAGCATGGACTATTACTTTTCGAACTCGAACCAAATAGTATCCCGAGCAACATTCAACATGCGATAGAATCACACAATTATGAATATACAAAAGTCATGCCGGAAAGCAAAATGGACTGGGCTATCACCTGCTGTGACCAACTCACTGGTCTTATTGTTGCAGCAGCACTTATCCATCCTGCCCGCAATGCTTCGCAAGGTGATGCAGGCGGGCCAGACAAAAAATTAGCAAGTCTTACCCCTGAATTTATTATGAATCGCATGAAACAAAAAGATTTTGCAAAAGGCGCCAAGCGCGAGCCAATTTATCTATGTGAAGAAAAATTAGGAATACCACTCAATGAATTTGTAGAAATAACTCTCAAAGCAATGCAAGGAATCAGCGACCAATTGGGATTGTAAATTTTTTCTCGTTGACAGCACATGCCCTCTATGATATCCTCTTTCATACAATGAAATATAATTTGGTTATAGTTTGTACAACAACTGCTTCCTAACGGGAGGGTTTTTGTTGTGTAACATACCTCCCACAAGGGAGGTTTTTTTATGGAAAACGAAAAATATAAAAAATTACCATCAGTAGAAGAGATTCTTGCAGACCTTCGGGCAAGAAGCAAGGAAATCACTCCTGAGGCTGAAGCACGGATCAAAGAACAGGTTAGGCAACGTGATGAAATACAAGCTTTAAGACGTGAACAACGTTGTGCCATCTTACTTGCTGATTCAATCTATGGAAAGCTCCGAGAAGAATTTGAACATGGTGGCGTCGTAAATAAAAACAATGATGCACAAAGAAAGTTTAAAGAGGCTATTAGAGCAGAAAGACCAATAGAATTTGTTCTTTTTATCGGAGCAGGTGATAAATATCCACTGGACGGACTCGACAGAAATTTTATTCAAGATATGAGATCTACTTTGGAAATAGTGACAAATAATTATGGTCAAGGAGTAAAACTCCATGTTATTTCAGCAGATGAACATGTCATGCGAAATGGTTACATAGTTAAATCTAATGGAGAATTAATTCAAAATGCCGAGCACTATTTTGAAGACATGGAAAAAGGGCTCGGTGCATTACAACAAGATGGTAATGACATACAGGTAGAATCGATACGCCTTAGCAAGCTGTATAAGATGTATGGACTCAGCCACATGACTGAAGAAAGAGCGATACAAGACAGCACAGCAAGAGACGTTTTTGGAAAATATAAAAAACCCTTACTTCGTAATGCAATACAACATAGCATAACAGGAGCTGACCCAGAAACTGATGCAATTCGTTACGTTGCAATGCGGAGACAAGAAAGAATAATACTTGAAAATGAATTCCCTCATGCAGTACTCCTTGCAACTGGACGAAGTACCGGTGCTGAAGAAATGATTTTACCAGAGAAATACGGTGCACTTTTTTCAGGAAAACTATCACCCTGGTTTGTGAAAGGGGGTGAATGAATATGAAAAAATTACAATCTGTATGGATACAAGAAAACACGTGGGAGGATGTCAGGGATTATCTTAAAGAAAATGATATCGTCATTATTCCTGCAGGGAGTACGGAAGAGCATGGTCCAGCAGGTCCCTTGGGAGTTGATGCCTATGCAGCAATTGCATTGGCAGAAGATGCGGCAAAAAAAGCCAATGTCCTTGTGACCCCACCGATTTGGTTTGGAGATTCAAGCCATCATACGGGATTTCCCGGCACCATTTCTTTGCATCCGGCAACGTTAATAGAAGTAATAAAAGATGTGTCAAAAAGTCTTGCCAAGCATGGCTTTAAGAAAATCCTTATTATTAATGGCCACAAGCTTGCAAATTTACCTGCTCTAAATACTGCAGCAAAAGAATTACATGAATATGATTTACCCAATGTCTTTTTTGCAGTCATAGACCCATGGAAAATTGCAAGAAAAATATCTGCCAAAATTAAAAGTACCAATGAGCATCACTCTGGAGAATTGGAAATATCTCATGTGTGGTATAAATATCCTCATTTGATAAAAAAAGAGAAATTGACGAAAGGAAAAGTGAATTTTGAAAAAATCTTTTCAAAATATTCAAACGACGATTTATTTGGCCCAAGTGGAGAAATTATCGATATCCCTTGGAATAGTCGTGAGCAAAAAGCCTTTACGCCAAATGGCTCTTTCTCAAGTTCTATTGGAGCATCACCTAAAAAGGGTCAGGAATATCATGAATATATGGTTGATGTTATTGTTGACTTTATAAAATGGCTAAGGAAATACGAAGGACCGATCGGAAACACGAAATAGGCATACATACCAGGTTTGGAGATACACTTTAAACCTGGTATGAAATCACAATAGATAATCATAGATGAATTTGCTATCATACGCTTATGGAAAAGAATACTAAAGAATATCTAGAACATCTGAGACATTCAGCTGCACATTTGCTGGCTGCTGCTATCATGGATTTGTATCCTGGCACAAAAAGGACGATAGGACCTGCCATAGATGACGGGTTTTATTTTGATTTTGAATTTCCAGAGGGAGCACAGGTAAGCGAAAAGGATTTCGACAAGATCGAGCAGAAAATGCATGAAATAGTAAAGGGTTGGACTGGATTTGAAAAACATGAATTAACAAAGGAAGAAGCTCTCAAAGAATACCCTGGTAATGAATATAAAGCTGAGCTTATTGAGGAATTTACGAAGAATGGCGGAAAAGTCACTTTCTATAAATCTGGTAACTACTGGGATCTTTGCAAAGGCGGACATATTGATAATCCAAAAGAAGAATTAAAATATTTCAAGCTTCTTAAAATTGCAGGAGCATACTGGCGGGGAAGTGAAAAAAATAAAATGCTGACCCGTATTTATGGCACCGCATTCCCAACAAAAGAAGCTTTACAATACTATCTGACGATGCTTGAGGAAGCTGAAAAAAGAGACCATAAAAAGCTTGGAAGAGAATTGGACCTTTTTATTTTTGCAGAAACATCACCTGGCATGCCATATTGGTTACCAAAAGGGCTTATTGTCTATAATGAGCTATTGAATTTCTCTCGAAAAGTTCATAAAGAATATGGATATCAAGAGGTCATGACGCCAATTCTTTCTAAGAAAGAATTGTATGAGACCTCTGGACACTGGTTCCATTACAGAAATGATATGTTTATTTCTCCAATGAGCTTCCTTCGAAATGACAGTAAAGATCCCTATGAAGGCATTGAGGTATTTGGTATTAAGCCAATGAATTGTCCAAATGCGATGGTTATCTTTAACGCCAAAACGAGAAGTTATAGGGACTTGCCAATGAGACTTTCTGAGACAACCGCTCTCCATCGATTTGAATTATCCGGAACATTAAATGGCCTTTTTCGAGCTAGAGAATTCCATCAGGATGATGCACATGTTTTTGTAATGATTTCCCAAATTGGAGAAGAATTTACTAAAATTATGGACATGATTGAAATTTTTTATAAAGCATTTGATTTGCAATATAAACTTCGTTTTGGCACAAGACCTGACAAATTTATGGGAGAAGGAAAAGATTGGGATATTGCTGAAAAGGAATTACAAAAAGTTTTGGATGCATCAGATCAGAAAAAGAATATTTTCTGGCTGAAGGTGAAGGAGCATTTTATGGTCCAAAAGTAGATATTCTTATGAGGGATTCTCTCGGACGTGAATGGCAAACAGGTACGATTCAATTGGATTTTCAGCAACCAAAGAATTTTAAATTGAAATATACTGATACGGATGGAAAAGAAGTCCAACCTGTTACGCTTCATAGAGCAATCTATGGGTCCTTTGAACGGTTCTTGGGAATTTTAATTGAACATTATATCGGCAAGCTCCCTGTCTGGCTCTCTCCAGTCCAGGTTGCCATGCTTCCGATTGCCGATCGTCACAATGAATACGCGTCTACTATCAACCAACAACTCATAACTAATAACATTCGTTCTGTCCTTGATGACTCTTCAGAACGTCTCCAAGCCAAAATTAGGAATCACACTTTACAAAAAGTACCATATTTAGGTATAATAGGAGATAAGGAAGTTGAAAGTAAGACAATTTCTTTGCGTTCTCGAGATGGAAAAGATCTTGGAACGATGGATATAAAAAAGTTTTTACAACTTTTACAAGAGCAAATTGATAAAAAGATTTCATAAACGAACAGTAACCCAAGTCATTCACTTTCGCACAAATGAGCGGATTTTTGCAAATTCGCTTCGCGTGTTGGACAGTGAAGGCAAGCAGATTGGTGTTCTTTCAAAATTTGATGCACTCGCAAAAGCTCGCGAAGAAGGGCTCGACTTAGTCGAAATTGCTCCTGCTGCCGTGCCACCAGTTGCAAAAATTATTGATTACAATAAATTTTTGTACCAAATGGCAAAGAAAAAAGCAGAAGAAAAGAAAAAGGCTAAAGTCTCTGAGACAAAAGAAATTCGTCTTGGCCCCTTCATGGAAGACCATGACCTTGAGGTCATGAGGAGACGAGCTGAAGGATTTCTAGAAGACGGAGACAAAGTAAGACTTGTTGTTAAATTCAAAGGACGACAAATTACACATCCGGAGTTTGGATTTCAAATTGTTAAGAAATTCGCCCAGCGACTTGCAAGTGTGGCAAAAATTGAAAGAGAACCAAGGCTAGAAGGGAAGCAACTTATTGCAATCCTTTCACCAGGAAGAATGGAGGTACAAAACAATGCCAAAGAAGAAAGTAAGAAAATCAGTAGCGAGACGATTTAAGGTAACAAAGACCGGTAAGGTCTTATTTGGGCATCAATATGCCAGTCACCATAAATCATCCAAATCAAAAAGTAGACTCAGACGTCTAAAAATTAAAGGCGTCTTAGCAAAAGGTTTTGCAAAGAAGGTAAAACAAATGCTAGGCAAAGCCTAATTCTATGGGCAAAAATAGTGGTCGAAATATCAATTTTCGAGAGACAAAATCAGAAAGAAGTGCAACAGGCTCGTATAGAAATTTTCATAGAAATTTGAAGAATATCTATACGGCGATACGCTTTAAATTTAAAAAGGACAAAAATAAATATGAGAGTTAAAAGAGGATTAGTATCAAAAAGAAAACACAATAAGTTACTTGACCTTGCAAAAGGCTATCGTGGCTCGCGAAGCAGACTTATTCGCACGGCAAAAGCTGCAGTGCTTCAGGCTGGTCAATATGCTTTTCAAGGAAGAAAGAATAGAAAAAGAGATTTCAGAACTCTTTGGATTACCAGAATTTCAGAAGCAGTCAAACTACAAGATATCTCATACAGTGTCTTCATGAATAAATTAACAAAAGCAAAAATTGGACTAGATAGAAAAATCCTTGCAGATTTAGTAACCAATGACCCGGAAACCTTTAAAAAGGTGGTTGAAATGGCAAAAAAAGCCTAAAAGCTTTTGAGCGTTTCAACCTAACCCCGCTAAGCGGGGTTTTTTGATGGACCAATGCAAACTTTGACAATAGATAATAGATTATAGAAGATAGTATTTTTGAAGATAGAGGATCGAAAATAGAAATGGAAATCTATCCTCTATATTCTAACTTCAAATACCTATTTTCCATCTTCGACCATCTATCGTCTAGTTCTAGGATGACAGTTCAAAAAGATTAGTTTATAATGAGCATATGGAAGAGCAATTAATGAACATCAAAAATGATGCCCTCTCACTTATTCTCGAGGCATCTGATAAAAAAACTCTTGAGGAGATTAAATTGCAATTTGTGGGAAGAAGTGGCAAGCTTACAACACTTCTCAAAGAACTTCCAAAAGTGCCTTTAGAGCGACGTCCTGCTATTGGGCAACTCGCCAATGAAGTAAAAGAGGCAATAGAGAACGCCATAGAAAGCCAGGAATCAGGAATTAAGAATAGTGAATTAAGCAGAAAGAAAGAAACAATTGACATAACAGCTCCTGGAATAGAGCCAAAAATTGGACATCTCCATCCTATGACCCAAGTTATTTCAGATGTTGTTGATGTCTTTAAAGGCATTGGATTTCAGGCAGCAGAAGGACCAGAAATTGAGACAGATCATTATAATTTTGAAGTATTAAATATTCCAAAAGACCATCCGTCCCGAGACACGCAAATGACATTTTATTTAGACACAAAAGAGAGTAAAGTAACTCCTGGAGAAATTATTTTACGTACCCAGACCTCTGCCATGCAGGGAAGAGTCATGCAAAAAATAAAGCCTCCTGTGCGAGTTATTGTCCCAGGGAAGAATTTTCGCTATGAGCAGGTCGATGCATCGCATGGATTTGAATTCTGGCAAGTAGAAGGGTTTTGCGTTGATACGCATATAAGACTTACCGATCTTTTTGGCACTATAGACTATGTCCTTCGAAAGCTTATGGGACAAGATGTCGAGCTAAAATTTGCAACAACAAATTTTCCTTTCGTTGAGCCAGGTGTTGACACCTACATGAAATGCACGGTGTGTAAAGGAAAGGGATGCAGTTTTTGTAAATTTGCTGGTTGGTCTGAAATTATGCCTGCTGGAATGATACACCCCAATGTGTTAAAAGCAGTAGGCTATGACCCGCAAGAAGTAAGTGGATTTGCTTTTGCAATTGGTCTTTCACGACTTGTTACACTTCGATACAGAATGGATGATTTATACGACTTTTGACCAATCCAGATTTGAGAATTATTAATCAATTTTAAATATGCTAGCACCACTTTCTTGGCTTACAGAATACATAGACATAAAAATGGACCCTAAAAAACTTGGCGATAAGCTCACCGAGGTTGGCTTGGGATGTGAGAAAATTTTGCATGAAAAAGATGATACTATTTTTGAATTAGAAATAACACCAAATAGACCAGATTGGCTCTCTGTTGTTGGAGTGGCTCGAGAAATTGCAGCTATTGAGGGAAAGAAAATAAAATTTCCACCTTTAAAGACATCTCTCAAACCAAAAAAGACCACAAAGCTTCTTTCGCTTACTATTCATCCAAATTATTCTTGCAGCCAGAGAATGACAGGTATTATTATTTCTGGAATTACTGTAAAAGATTCACCTAAGTGGCTTAAAGATAGACTGCAAAGCATTGGACAAAGACCTATCAATAATATAGTTGACATCACAAATTATGTCATGGGGGAATTAGGTAATCCTATTCATGCTTTTGACTATGAAAAAATTGCAGCACATGAAATGTGGGTGAGTCTTGCAAAGGGTGGGGAATCATTCGAATCAGTTGATGGTATCTCATACCATTTACCAAAAGGCGCTATTATTTACACCGATAAAGAAAAGATATTTGATCTTGCTGGGATAAAAGGAGGGAAAAATAGCGGGACCTATGAAAGTACAAAGACACTTTTTATTCTCGTACCAGTTGATAACCCAGTACTTATTCGAAGAGCTTCTTTAGCGCTGGGACTTCGCTCAGATGCAAGTGCAATTTTTGAAAGAGCTGTCAATAAAGGAGGGACTATCGATGCACTCAAAAGGACCATTGATTTGATCCTTGAAAATGCAGGCGGAGAAATAGCAAGCCAGTTAATAGATATGAAAGAGCAGGATTTCAAACCCTGGAAATTATCACTTCGACTTGAAAGATTGGAATTTATTTTAGGAATCAAAATCCCAGAGAAAGAAGTTATTACTATTCTAGAAAGACTAAACTTAAATCCTGTTCTTAAGTCGTCATTGCGAGGAACCGCTGCGACGAAGCAATCTCATTCTACAATTGAATGTCTTATTCCGACCTACCGCAATGACTTACACATAGAAGAAGACCTTGTCGAAGAAGTTGCACGAATGTATGGATATAATAATTTCCCAAAGACAATGATGGATGGACAAATTCCTACTATGCAAATTCCTTACTTCCATGATTTTGTAACAGATGAAAAAGTAAAAAGATTTTTGCAAGCAGATGATTTTTCTGAAGTATATACCTATAGTCTACTCAGCGAAAAAGATCTTGCTCAGCAAGGTATACAAAGTGAAAAAGTACTTCGCATTGATAATCCCGTGAGTCGAGATTTTGAATATCTCAGGCCAACGTTGCGAGTCAATCTTATGAAAGCACTCATACAAAATCAAGCAAACACAAAAGATGTTAATTTGTTTGAATTGGGAAAAGTGTATCTTGGCAAAAATCTCGACGAAGCATCCGAAACAAATTATCTCTCAGGAATTTCCAATAATAAAAGCTATTATGAAATAAAAGGACTCCTTGAAAGACTTTTTACAGATTTAGGAGTTAAAAAAGATCCAAGTGAGTATATGCTTGTTTTGGATGAAGGGATATTTTTTGAAATACCATATACTGAGCTTTTAGAAAAAGCTCAGTTGTCAAAAATTTTCCACCCAATACCTAAATATCCAGCACTCACAGAAGACATTACTCTTGTTGTAAATCGTGATGCTAAAATTGGGAAAATAATTGATAATATCAAGGAGATTGATTCGCTTGTTGTCCATGTTTCACTTGTTGATATGTATGAGAATACTCGCACATTCCATATTGTCTATCAAGATAAATCAAAAAATCTCACAACAGAAGATATAGCACCAGTACGAGAAAAAATAATAAAAGAATTAGAGAAAAAATTTTCTGCAAAAATAAAATAACTTACTGCGGTGTTGGAGTAGGATTATTACTTGACGGATTCTTCAAATCATCTGGGGGATACCACTGATAATCTGCAGAAGAATGATTGTCTTTTATCCACTGGTCAATGCCTGCTTGCCAGCGATTTTGTCCATCGGTACTCACAGGATCTGATTCCTTTATCACATAGTAAGTCTTCCCATCTTTATTCTGGTAGACAGGAGAGGTTGTTGTTGGCTGTGTGCCTTGTATAAAATACTCACTTCGTGTTGGTTGACTTCCAAATTGCAATCCTCCAAAAAGACTGTCAACTTGGGTAGTGACAATATCCGATGGGGGATGCTGTAACCACTGATTGTCTGGTTTGCCTTTTAAAATATTTGAAATAATTGCATTCCAAATTGGCGCGGCACCGGTAATACCAGAGGCAAGGGCAGGACTCATTGCAGAATTGTCATCATTCCCAACCCACACGCCAACGACAACGTCAGGAGTATAGCCTACGGTCCAGTTGTCTCTTTTACTATCTGTTGTCCCTGTTTTGACTGAGACAGTCTTGCCACTGACCACCAAAGACGAATACTGACCAAATTCTAAAATCCTGGCATTATTGTCTGAAAGTATGTGAGAAATAAGGAAGGTCACATTTTCCGGCATAACGCGTGTTCCATCTTGTGTTGGCGCTTGATATAAGACATTTCCTTTACTATCTGTCACTTTTACAATAAAGACTGGATTTCTTTTTATGCCACCTGTTGCAAAGACACTGTATGCAGTCACTTCATCAAGCAATGTTGTCTCCCGACCTCCCAAGACTAAAGAGAGCCCAACACTTTTCATATTGTCTGTTGTTGGTTGCCAATTCTGAATTCCCATATTGAAGCCATTTTGCATGACATCTTTAATGCCAGTACGAGCAAGCATTTTCACTGCAGGAATATTGAGAGAATTTCCTAATGCAAATCGAAGTTGTACAGGCCCATGATATTTCCCGTCATAATTGACTGGGGTATACGTAGGATTGGTGGGGTCGCCGCTTGGAAAATCTGTCTTGGCATCCGTTATGACAGTTGCCGGGGTGTAACCTTTTTCAAATGCAGTCACATACATAATTGGCTTAAGAGACGAGCCAGGTTGGCGATTGATAACCGTTGCATTTACATTTGGCTCAAAGACACAATCCACTCCTGGCTTACATCCATTTGGCGCCGGGTCGCCAAAATAATCTTTACCCCCAACCATTGCCAACACATTACCTGTCTTTGGATCCATAACCATGGCTGCGCCATTTCCGACTTGCACACCTTTAAGTCCAGTTACCTGGTCTTTGACGGTTTGCTCTGCTTTTTGCTGAATATCATAATCAAGTGAAGTTGTTACCTGAAGACCGCCATTTTCTACCATAGCGTCTCCAAATTGATTGGCTAGCTGTTGCTTGACATACAAGACAAACCACGATGCTTTTATGGATGCATCCTGAGCGGACGTAAAAGTGAAATTTTGAATTTCTTTGTAACTATCGTCTGCTTTTTTTTGCGTGATGTAGCCCTGGTCCGCCATTGCCCCAAGGACTGCTTTTGAGCGTGCTACGTAATATTTCCCACCATTGTATGGATCATAGGTATTGGGACTTTGGGGAAGTCCTGCTAAGAAAGCAGCCTGCGCTGTATCCAAATCCTTCACATGTTTACCAAAATATGCCTCTGCTGCAGCTTCTACGCCAATATTTGCACCGCCATACCCAACGTCATTTAAATACAGCTCGAGAATCTGGTCTTTGCTATATAATTTATTTACTTGAATTGAAAGAATTAATTCTTTAATTTTTCTTGGCAATGTTCTTTCTTGAGACAGTAAAACATTCTTCACGAGTTGCTGCGTAAGCGTTGAGCCTCCTGAAAGTCCGCGGAGGAGTAAAAAGTCACGAATAGCACGAAGATAGCCAGTAAGCGAGAATCCCTGATCTTGATAAAAGCTTTTATCTTCTATGGCAACTGTTGCATGTTGCAAATCTTTTGGAATATCTGGTAATTTCACGTACGCTCTATTTTGATTTTTGTACACAGAATAGAGCAATGTCCCTTTACTATCATAGAGTCTTGTAGACTGAGAAAGGTCGTTATTTACCAATTTTCCAGGAGTTGGCAAATCTTTACCATACCAAATGAAGAGAATGATGGTAAGAATAACCAGCCCAATAAGGCCATAGAATGCATACATTGCAAGCTTGCTATAGAGGAATATCTTTGACCCCTGTGCTTGCCTTAGTCGACTTCGAAATGCCATACAGATATTATATAAAACTTCAAATCCAGAAAGCAAATGAAGTACGATACCTCGAAAAATGAATTTTCTTCAATGTTTCAAAACATTTAATCTAATTCAGATTATCTCTTCTGATTGTCGGCTTTGATACAAGAATATCCATTTGGACAACTTTTCCAAAAAAGTCATTCTCATTTTCTCTTTGAAGAGTAAAACGCAATTGTTTAGTCGAAGGGATTACAGGATGTTCAGACACTTTTTCAAATATGACATATTGCTGACCAGATTTTATTTCCTCAGGTACATATCTATGTCTAAAAAATGGTTTTCCTTTATTGTCTCTTAATAATTCAAGCATTTTTACAGCAAGCGCATAATCTTCTTGTTCATTCTTAGTAAGAGTAGCATAGGATATTATAAACTCATTGTCTCTTGGAAGAATAACACCTTCATAGACAAAATGATCATTCATTGCTTCAAGTATAACTTCCTCTAGCTCATCTTCGGGAACATATTCAAGGTCATATGCCATCTGAACCGCAGTCGAATAAATATAGCTAAATCTTGCCATTTCAGGAGCATTGAGTCCCATAATATATTCACGTATATTGTCTATAATTTCGGGGCCCTTTTTAGTTTGATCTGCTTGTTGATCAAGAATAAAGCTTCTAAATCCTTCATGTTCCATACGACGAGATTGTACTTCAAACAAAAAGAATATGCTATACTCAATGAATCATGACTGATACTATTGAAGAGTTACTGACAAGGGGAGTGGCAAATATTATTCCCAACAAACAAGAATTAAGTACCTTGTTAAGTTCAAAAAGAAAATTAAATATATACCTTGGCATAGACCCAACTGCGACAAAAATCCATTTAGGACATGCTGTACCACTTCGCAAACTCCAAGCATTCGCAGAAATGGGACACAATGTCACATTTCTTATTGGTGATTTTACCGCGCTCATTGGCGACACCTCTGATAAAGATACTGAAAGACCAGTGCTTACCTCTGAGGAGATTCATGAGAATTTCCAAACCTACAAAAAACAAGCGGAAAAAATTCTGGACTTTTCAAAAGTCACGGTAAAACATAATAGCGAATGGCTAAGTAAATTAGATTTCAAGGAGGTTGTCAAACTTGCCCAACAGTTTGATTTTGGAGAATTTGCGAGTCGTGAACTGATAAAGAAGCGCCTGACAGATGCCAAACACGTAGGCCTCCACGAAGCACTCTATCCAACGATGCAAGGGTATGACAGCTATTTTATGGATACAGATATTCAAATCGGTGGCACAGACCAAACTTTTAATATGCAAGCTGGACGGACGTTGCAAAAGAAATGGAGAGGGAAAGAATCTTTTGTTTTGGCAAATGAATTTCTTGTTGGGACAGATGGCAGAAAAATGAGTAAATCCTGGGGAAATGCCATTTGGCTTGAAGACCCGCCAGAGAATATGTATGGAAAAATCATGGCAATTCATGATGATGTTATTATTGAGTACTTTACGCTTGGCACACGGGTGAGTCTTGAAAAAATTGCAGAGATTGAAAAACGTCTCAAGAGTAAAGAAAATCCAAGAGATATTAAAAAAGAATTAGCACTGGAAATTGTGACTGAGCTTCATAGCAAAGATGCAGCAGCAAAAGCTCAAGAGCATTTTGAAAAAACAGTACAAAATAAAGAACTACCAACAGAGATACCAACGGTAACAGTTAAAAATGATTTAAATAACATAACGGATCTCCTCATTGAGACAGGCCTTGCAGAGAGTAAATCAAAAGCAAAACAATTAATAGAGCAGGGTGGGGTAGAAATAGACAACGAAAGAATTGAAACTACTGGAAAAGAAATTGTAATCAAAGACAGTATTATTGTCAAAGTGGGGAAGAGAAAAGTAATTGAGGTTAAAAAATTAACCTAATTGCTCTAATTAACCTAATTTCTAAAAAAGCACCAATGTCAAAATCTTTTGGGATTTGGTGATTGGAATTTGATTAGGTCAATTAGAAATTAGAATAATTAGAAATTTTCTTATATGGAACTTTTTAGAAAACATCAATGGATTTGGAAAACGGTAGTCATTGTGGCAAGTCTTGCACTTATTGCAACGTCTATCATGATCTATCTTCCATACCTCAACCAATAACCAATGCTATAATACCTTTGTAATGAAACTTTCAACTCCTCTTACCGATGCGGGCAGAGTGTATAAAATGTATGCCAAAAGACTTGAGAAATTAGAAATACAGACACTTTTCGATTTTTTATATCATCTCCCAACACGATATGAAGATTATTCTCACATTTCCCACATTAGTGATTTACAAGAAAATGATGTAGTAACTGTGCAGGGGACTATCCTTGAAATAAAGAATGAGAATACAAAGAAGTTTAGAAAAATTCAGCGAGCACGAGTACAAGATGCGACTGGTGTAATACCTGTGATGTGGTTTGGGCAACCATTTCTTGTCCAGTCTATGAAGCAGGGAGATAAAATTTCTCTTTCCGGACGAGTGCAGTCTGATTTTAAAGGTCTTTTATTTGTCTCACCTGATTATGAAATTATGTATGACGACAACACGCTCCACACTGGTCGACTTGTCCCTATATATCCAGAAACAAAAGGCGTTTCTTCCAAATGGCTCAGGCGCCAAGTTTGGAAATTATTGCAAGAACACAGCGAAGAATTAGAAGAATATCTTCCATCTTCTTTGATAGATCAACTCAAATTAGAAAACCTCATTGATGCTCTGCAAAAAATTCATTTTCCAAATACTCTTGATGAAGCACAAATAGCAAAACATCGGCTTGCATTTGACGAAGTCTTTTTACTCCAGCTCTCAGCAAAAGAAAGAAGAGCTGCTTGGAAACACGACGCATTGGGAAATGCGTTTGCAATTGCAAAATACCAAAAACAAATTCAAGACTTTTGGGAGTCATTGCCATTTGAGCTCACGAATGCGCAAAAAAATGCACTCAAAGAAATCTTTGCAGATGTAGAAAAAAACCTGCCTGCCGGCAGGCAGGCAAAGCCTATGAATAGACTTTTAGAAGGAGACGTTGGCAGCGGCAAGACAGTCGTCGCTGCAATTGCAATGTATGTTGCGTATTTGAATGGGTATCAGTCTGCTTTCATGGCACCGACGCAGATACTAGCTGCCCAACATTTTGAAACAATCAAAAAGCTTTTAGAACCATTTCATGTAAGAATTGGCCTACAGACGGGGGACACCAAAGGAATTAGGAATAAGGAATTAGGAATTAAGAAAAAGGTGAACGAACATAATTCAAAATTCATAATTCATAATTCATATGACATCCTCGTTGGCACTCATGCATTACTTTCCCAAAAAGTCTCTTTTGATCGACTTGGTCTTGTTGTTATCGATGAGCAGCAACGATTTGGCGTTGAGCAGCGAGCGCTCTTGAAAGAAAAAGGAGAAAATCCTCATCTTCTTACAATGACTGCAACACCAATTCCTCGTACTGTCGCACTCACTCTCTATGGCGATTTGGATTTATCCATTCTTGACGAAATGCCAAAAGGAAGAAAAGAAATTAAGACCTGGCTTGTCCCAAAAATAAAAAGAGAAGGAGCATATCAGTGGATAGAAAAGCAGGCCAAAGGTGGAGACCAAATATTTATTGTCTGTCCATTTATTGAAGAATCAGAAACAATGACAACCATAAAAGCTGCAAGTAAAGAATTTGAAAGACTACAAAAAGATGTGTTTCAAAACTTAAAATTAGGCCTGCTTCATGGAAAAATGAAAGCAAAAGAAAAAGATGTAGTGTTAGAGAAATTTAGAAAAGGAGATCTTGATATTCTTGTTGCAACACCTGTCGTTGAGGTAGGGATAGATATTCCAAATGCCACAGTGATTGTCATAGAGGCTTCCGAGCGATTTGGCCTTTCAGGCCTTCACCAACTCAGAGGTCGTGTGGGAAGAGGAGACAAGCAATCATATTGTCTTCTTTTTACCGAATCTTCAAATCCCCAAACACTCCAAAGACTGAAATCTCTTGAGCATATTCATAATGGACCGGAATTAGCAGAGTTAGACCTGAAGCTTCGTGGTGCAGGAGAATTATATGGCACACTACAACATGGTACAAGATGGTTAAAAATTGCATCATTTTCAGACCTTACTCTTATCGAACAAGCAAAAATTCAAGCAGAAAAAATATTTCCTGATGTGGTAAAATATCCAAAGCTTAAAGAAAAGTTACAAGAAATAAATGTGACAGTAGTCTCGCCAGACTAAGAAGGAGAATACACCATTCAACGAAATATTTTTACCGATTTTATATTCCGCTAAGCGCACTCCCAAAACAGTGGCTTTAGATGAGTTCCTTGAAAATCCAGAGAGTTGTAATTGTGAACTGTATGCTGCAGGAGTACAACGGGCTTTGGGTTTTTTCATTCCCGATCAATTTCGTTCATCTGACTTTGCTGATGACACCGCCTACACCAAACGCATTGATTATATACATCAACCAATTCAAACAGGAGATATAATAGGTTTGTGGCGAAAAGGAGAGACAAATACCAAACGTATTCATCTTGGGGTTTTACGATGGAATAAAGACGAAGAGATTGTGGAAGTTATTCATGCATCCAAAGATAAAAAAAGCGTTGTCGTCAGTCATATTGGAGCATTACTCCTCGATCCAAAATATGAAAGCATTGCATTCATAAAAAGGGCGACCTTCAGGAAAAGACGATTACATAATCCTCATCAACTGCGTGAGCTTGGTTTCTCCCTGCTTGCGAAAAAGGCAAATGTAAGGTAAAATACGTATATGCCACACGAGCCAAAACGACGACATTCAACAGAAAGAAAAGGCAAAAGACGCGCAAGTATTACCCTTGCTGTAAAACAGGGAATTGCCTGTCCTAATTGTGGCAATCTCATTATGGGACATCGAATTTGCGAGAAATGTGGGTATTACAAAGGACAATTAGTAAAGACCATGAAAGTGAAAAAAGACCAGCCTGCCGGCAGGCAGGAAAAAGCCACTGCATGAAAAACCCGCTCGATCCACGACACACAAAAAGGCAACATCTCATAGAGCAATTATTTAAAGGAGACTTCTACAAACAACCAATTTCACATGAAGCAAAAAATATCTTATCAAATAAAGAAATGCTGGACAGGGAAATAGAAAAAGCAGCACCGGAATACCCAATTGATAAAATAAATAGAGTCGACCTTGCAATTTTACGTCTTGCCATGTATGAATTACTTATAGAGAAAAAAAATCCGCCAAAAGTTGTTATTGACGAAGCAGTCGAGCTCGCAAAAGAATATGGTGGAGACACAAGTCCCGGATTTATCAATGGCGCGTTAGGAAAAATGATTGTATGAATTTACCGCAATTTAAAAATAAAGATCTTTTAGAGCAGGCATTTGTCCATCGCTCGTATTTAAATGAGGCAAAAAAGCAGCTTGCTTCAAATGAGAGACTCGAATTTTTGGGAGATAGTATTTTGTCATTTGTTGTCTCTGAATATCTGTACAATACCTATCCGGAATTTGACGAAGGCACGCTCACCAATATTCGGTCTTTGCTAGTAAATACCAAAAGCCTTGCGCGCACTGCAGAGGAGCTTGATTTTGGAAAACGTCTCTTGCTCTCAAAAGGCGAAGAAGATGCGGCAGGAAGACTCAATCAAAGTCTTTTGGCAGATAGCTTTGAGGCATTTGTGGGAGCACTTTTTCTCGACCAGGGCATTGATAAAGCGAGAGAATTTCTCCACCAGACAATTATCATAAAAACAGATGTTATCGTTGAGAAAAAAGCATTTAAGGATCCAAAAAGTCTTTTTCAGGAATATACCCAAGCCCAAAATCACGCGTCACCAGTGTATAAAGTGCTTACTGAAGAAGGACCATCGCATGCAAAGGTCTTTACCGTTGGTGTTTTTGTCCACAATCAGCAAATGGGACAGGGAGTTGGCAAATCCAAGCAAGAAGCAGAAGCAATGGCAGCAACTGTAGCCCTTGAGAAGATAGGCCAATAATGGTATAATTATTCATATGTTAGTAATTCGACTTACCAAAACAGGAAAAAAGGGCGAAGCAAAGTATCGTCTTATTGTCAAAGAAAAAAGAGATCGACGAGATGGGATGTATGTGGAAAATTTAGGCTGGTATGAAAAAAAAGCAACGGGAGCAAAAAAAGTATTAAAAACAGACAGAATTGATTACTGGGTAAAAAATGGCGCACAAATGTCAAAGACTGTAAGAAAAATTATAGCTGCATGAAAGATATTTTAGAATTCATTGTGAAGCAAATTGTTGATAATCCTGATAGTGTTGTTATTGAAGAGACAGATGACAACGGTTTTGTCACACTTACCATAACAGTTGCAAAAGAAGACATGGGAAAGATAATCGGAAAAGAAGGAAAAATAATCCGAGCTATTCGCAACACAATGAAAATTCCTGCAATCAAACAACAGAAAAAAATCCAAATCTCCCTCGCTGAGTAGGTATGAAAATCGCTGCCTCGATCTTTGCAAACTCATTACTTTCTAAAAAAGGGACATTTTTAGAGCAAGTCATTACCAAACAATATCGTCAAAAGGATATTGAAAAAATTTTTACAATACTTAAAAAAGCAGGTATTGACGGCATAGAATTAGGAATACCCAACAACTTTCCCCTCAAAGACCTTACAGCTGTAAAAAAAATTCTTGCAAAAAATTCTGTTAAGGTGTTAAGTCTCCACCAACCCATTCGGATTCTTTCTTATTCCTCATTTGAAGAAATAGAAAAAGTTTTTCAATTGGCAAAAACATTTAATGCCTCTCGAATCGTTTTTCATACGGATATGCTGTCTCAACACCTCAGAGACGTTGATAAAATAAAAGAACTCAAAAAATTAGAAAAATCGTATAAGATTCTTGCGTGTTTTGAGAATATGCAATTTCATCATGTATTCTTTAGAAAAAAAATGTCCTGGCATGAAGAAACATTCCAAAACCTTATGCAAAAACATGCACTTCATATCACGCTCGATACATCACATTTGGCACAAACAAAAAAAGACATTATCAGTTTCTTCAAAAAAAATAAAAACCTTATACAAAATATTCACATAAGCGATTATAAGCAGCACCCACTTAGCGCGAGTCTATTGGGAACATATTTATTTCACCTACCTTTCGGCAAAGGTAATCTTCCAATAAAAGAATTTCTTCAAACACTAAAAAGTGAAAAATATACAGGAAATGTTACAATCGAAGTAATTGGTACACTAGAACAGAAATCTGAAAGTATTCAAACGATAAAGAAATACGTGTCATAATATGAAAATTACTATTCTTACTCTTTTTCCTGAAATGTTTGCCGGTCCTTTTGATGAATCAATCATAAAACGTGCAAAAGAAAAAGAGCTTGTCGAAATAAATCTTGTAAATATTCGTGCTTTTGGAATTGGGAAGCACAAGGTTGTTGATGACTCACCATATGGTGGGGGAGTTGGGATGGTTATGAAAGTTGATGTCCTGGATAATGCAATACAATCAGTAAAAGATACAAAATTACAAAACGACCAACAAAAAGTAGTTCTTCTTGACGCAAGAGGCGAGACATTTGTTCAAAATATAGCAAAAAACTTAAGCAACTTAGAGCATCTTATTCTTCTTTGTGGACACTATGAAGGCATTGATGAAAGAGTTCGAAATCTCGTAGACATGACTCTCTCTATTGGGGACTTTATTTTGACAGGTGGAGAAATTCCTGCAATGCTTATTGTTGATGCTGTCACACGACTTATTCCAGAAGTATTAAAATCTGATGCAACAGAGCATGAATCATTCTCGCTAATCAGTAACTCAAACCCTCACCCTAACCCTCTCCCTGCAAAGCAGGGCGAGGGAGATCAGGGAAGTTTTTTACTTGAATACCCCCAATATACAATGCCACAGGAATACAATGGAGAAAAGGTTCCGGATATCTTACTCTCCGGCAATCATAAAGAAATTGCAAAATGGAGAACTGAAAATAGTCTCAAAATTACAGCCAAGCATCGACCAGATTTACTAAAAAAATAATTGTTCCATTGCTCCATTGACCCATTGTTAACAATGAAACCATGAAACAGTGAAGCAATGTTCGCTATTGTAACTTTGCGGATGTTGAACTTTGATTTGCTTGAGGCGTTACTGGTGTTTGCCATGATTGTAGTGTTGAGAGTAATTTTACTTGTGCAGGTGATAATGGTGAAATTGCAATCTCTGGAGAAATAGTAATTTTTGGATAGGGAAAATAATAAAAAAGCGCAGTAAGACTTGTACCGCTTGATGGTCGAATTGTTGCATCAGTCACATCTGCAAGAGGCAATTGACTCTTGAGTTGTCTAATAAATTTTGCAGTACTTCTCATATCCCCTGTAATCCCCAAAGCAATTTGCAAGGTAAATACTGAGCCCTGCACAGGAGCAGTCCCATTCACATCCCCAACTTGAAAACTATAGTCTGAAAGGCCAACACCGGTTGCGCCTGCTGCCTGAGAAAGAGAATTTATTATTCCGGCAAAATCTTTTGTCCCGGGAAGTGCTGCATTTGCGGTCGCGAGCTCGCTTGCAAGAACATTTGGAGAAAGTGTTGAGAGAAAATGAACATTTAGCGAAAGTGTTGCAAGTTTTTCTTTCTCAACTGCAATATTTCCCTGGAGCACAAACCAGTTTTGAATTTGGGGAATAATAACAAGAAAAAAAAGCAAGAGACATCCAAAAATTGTCCCGACAGGAATGAGAAAATCTTTGTATCGATAATACAAAATACGAAATGTTGACGCATCAATATTTACTTTTTTTGCCATAGCTTAACAATCTCGCTATAAAAGCTTGCCATGTACTGACAAGAAATATCTCCCTGTTTTTTCATCTGCAACAACACCGTCAATTGTGAGTGTTTTGAGTAATTTCTTTTGAGCAACTGATTGAGAAAGTCCGTCAAGAAGCGAACCAAGTGATGCAAGGGACGATGAAGAAACTGTAAGATTCATACCTTCTTTAGAAAAAGCAACTGTATCAACAGTAATATCCTGTGGTAAAAGGGCTGACGTTGCATCGATGGCATTTTCAAAGTGTTGTCTATTATTTATAATGCTTTGACTATGCATCAGTCTATCAACAATGAGTAAATGGTTTGTGAGGGGTGTTTTTTCTTGTAAAAGTTGATTTGTCAAAAGCACTTCCTGATTTTTAATGTTACTGAGTGTTGGATCGATATTCAAAAAAAATAACCCCACTGCAAGCGTTGCGGTAATAATTGCTGTGATGATAGCAACTGTCCTCACGAGCTTTACTGCTTTTTCTTTTTTCACCACATTACTTTGTTTGTCTCGAAGTAAATTTATCTCACTCATAAATCCCGCATTGCAAGTCCTACTGCAATGGCGTAGTCCGGAGCATTATCAATAATATCTTTTGGCACTTCCTGACTGCCAAGAATTTTCCACGGATCTGCAATTGCTGTTTCAAGTCCCAACGTATTTGTGCAGTATGTTGTGAGTCCTGGTAATTTTGCGCTCCCTCCTGATAAAAGAAGTTGCCTGATTGGATCTTGCTTGTATTTTTCATTATAAAAAGCAATCGCTTTTTTTAATTCTCCAACAATAACATCGAGAATTGGTTGTGTTGCTTTGCCAATTTTTCCCCCAAGACTTTGTGAGGATAGTCCGTATACTTTTTTATATTCCTCAGCTTGCGAGAGAGAAAATCCAAAATCTGCAGCAATTGCGCGACTCATGGTTATGCCACCTGTTGGAACAGAATAGGCAAAGACGATAAGACCATTTCTTACAATTGCAATCGAGGTGCTGACGCCGCCGATATGCGCAACCATACTTGTTGGAAAATTTGGCGTGGATGCAACAGCACGAATAACGGAAAGGATCTCTGTCTCAAGAGCCGCAATAGTAAGTCCCGAAAGAGAAAAAACTTTTTCATATTTATCAATAAGTGTTATCGGAGCACCAACAAGTAACACTTGCATCATCTCACCCTCTTCCGGCTTTTGCGGACGAAAAAGAACTTTATAGTCAAGTGTTATTGAAGGCAAAGGTACCGGGATATATTGCTCTGCTTCCCAATATATTGCCGAGACAAGCTCTTTGTCTGAAAGAAGTGGCATGTCAATAACTCGTGTGTACACCTGACTTTCAGGAAGCGCAACGTTCACATTTTTTACTGTAATATGTGCTTCGTCAACCGTGCGACGAATCACTCGTGCAATTTCTTCCTGATCCAGTGGAGATTCTGAAAGCATTCCTTTTGCAGGAGTAGGGAAAGACATGGCCGCTTGCAACACATAACCATTACTTTCTTTGGACAACCACACTGCCTTCATTGAGGTTGCTCCGATATCAAGTCCAAATGCGTTACTTTTCATTATTTTGGTGAAAATAGTGTGTAAAAAAATTCTGCCGGTATTTCATCAAATCCCTGATAAAAGACAATTTTTCTTTGTGTTGTCCCTGCGATGCCTGTTGCGGTAATAATATTTCCCTGTGTTGGCAGTGGCGGGTCGCCATTCCCAACAGAAATACCCATTGGCGTACTTTGATAAAATGGGATAATTCTTGCGACAAGACCAGGTGTGAGTGCTGGAATTGTGACTGCAACGCGGTAAGGGAATGTTGCGTTTTGCACGGTAAATGACCCGGCAGTCGGCGCAGAAAAATTATTGCTGCTTCTTCTACTGGCACAGGGATCTACAGCGTATCTGCTAAAAAGAGGCGCAGATCTATTCCCTGAAATAACAATTATTTCAATAGATGGCGCCTGCGGTGGTGTTGCAGCACAATTATCAGACGCACTGCCAAAATAGACATTTAATGTCCCTGACCACTGATTTTGATAGATTTTTGCTGAATCAGTAGCATAATCAGACAACCATACATCAAATCCGTCATCACGAAAAATAGGATTGCCATTATTGGGAAGGTATGATGTTTTACCGGCTATTGCTTGAATTGTTGCACTATCTATCGTGACGCTATTTCCAAGTGGGAGCGCTGTCTGTATTGCTTGCCCTGTTTTTAAGACCTGCTCAATGCCAGCCTCTGCAGCAGAAAATGCTTTTTGAGAATTTGCTTCATCTGTGGTATTTCGAAGTGTTATAATGCTTCGTGCAGCAAGAGAAAGACCAACAGTAAGTCCCACAACCATAATGAGAACAATAATTAAGAGTATTTGTCCTTCTTGATTTTTCCTATGAGGTAAAACGCTACGCATATACTAAGAGTAGCAATGGAAGACCAAGACGTCAAGGTTCCAGAAGGTCTGATAATATTCAGATAAAATTCAGAGAATACCAGAATAATCGGAAAGCCAGAAACTCAGAAAATCTGATAATTCTGAAACACTGAAATTCTGATATTTCCGAGCTACTGATAGTATCCGAATATATCTGAATTCCATCTGACTTTCTGATTGTTATCTATTTAAATTTCTTAGTACTACTGAGGTCTCGAAGGGGATTGCTGAAGCAGAGGCAAAATTTTCAAAAAAATTTCCACCAGTCGCTTGAGTAATAGACAATTGAATTTTTATCACAGGATAGTCTGTAGGATTATCTTGCGTACAGGTAAATTGACAATTGGTAACTTTGACAGCATTCGTATCAATAAGTGATGCGCCATTAGAAGAAATAGTTGAGTTGGCACAGGCAAAAGTAACAGGTAAATTATCTGGTGTTGTAATCGTTGCGCTTGTTGTCGTTGTTGGGCTGCTTGACGTACCACAAGGAAAAGGTGACTCCAAAACTCTTGCATTTCGAATAAGCTTACTTATCTCAGATATTGCATAATTTCCATTAGCCCTTACGCTACTTAAGAGATTTGTTTTAGAAGAAGTTCGAAGAGAAGTAATAAGAATGGACATTGCAAGTGTCCCAATAATCATAAACACTGCAATCACAGCCAAAAGCTCTACTAAGGTAAATCCTTCGTTCTTTTTGTATCTTGTATCTTGCATCTTGTATCTTCGTCTCATGGTTTTGGTGCGACTGTTGCATCAGAAAAACAGGTCGACGAGCTCACTGAGTGACAAAATGGCGCGGTACTGCTTCGACATTTTGTGTCAAACCACGACACGGTAACTGTTACCTTTGTATTGACTCCCTGACAGGTCGAAGATGCTTTCTCTATTTCTACCTCTCTCACAAAATTACTGACATTTTGTCCACACGCAGCCTGAGTAAGTGACGAGCCACAGGGACCAACTCCAGCAGTAAGCGCTGTACACGAACTCGCAAGACAGTAATGATCTGAAAGTGCATTAAAGGTAGAAAAATTTGTATCTCGCATATTCCTGACAATTTCCATTCCCTGCTGGACATAAGACGTTGCAAGATTTTGATTTTGACTAAACTCAGTATTATTAAGCGCTGTGACAGTCGCGAGCGTAATTGCAGAAAGAATAACAACTGCAGATGCGAGTCCTACGAGTACTTCAATAAGTGTTTGTCCATTTTTTTTCATTGAATAATGCCTGTTGCAGATACAGTTGCAATACGAGTCTGAATAAATCCGGCAATAGGACTTTTACTTTTTACGACAACTTTCCCCGCTCCTCCAACATTTGCAGAGAGTGCAGAAAAATAAAAAGAATACGATGTAGAGCTTTGGTCTATGGCAATTGCTGTAGGAAGTTTTATTGAATAGACAGGCAAATTATACGTCGATCCACCACACACAACATTCATTTCATAATTTGCACTAGTTGTGTTTATGCAATTCGCATAACAACCGCCACTACAACACACATTTACCTGAAATCCTTGTAATTGCTGTACTCCACAGACACTTGGTTTGACCTGAGACAGAGCATTTGATCTGGCAGTAAGAAGCATTGTTTTTAAATCAAGAATTGCATTGGTCATATTTTGACTTTGGGAAAATGCGACAAAGGACGCAATCCCAATCATAGAAAGAATTGCAGTCACAGAAAAAACAATTATTAGCTCAATGAGAGTAAAACCTCGTTCTTTACTGTGAACTGTGAACTGTGAACTATGAATTGTTATCATGGGCTTTGGACAACAAAATAATTACTACTTGTACAGGTACAGCTTCCAACACACCCAGTAGGGACTGTTGCCGTGCCCTGATTATCACTACTGTTTTCAAGACATGCGCCAAGGGTATAGACATTTCCAGAAAGTGAATAGACATAGACACCACTATTAAATACCCCTGTTGTCCCCGAAGGATCGCAGGGAAGTGATTGCATATACGTCGAGCTCCCGTCAGGACTTTTCAAAGAGATATTTATTCCACACGACGAAAGGGAAGCGGGATAGCTTCCTGTGTCTGAGCGATATAATTCCAATGCTGATTGGACTTGACGAATGTCTGATTTTCTTTGCGCGTCTCGTGCTCTTTGTCTCACGCCAATAAAGTTAGCCATAAGAAGTGCTGCTAAAATGCCAATAATAGCAACAACGATCAAAAGCTCAATGAGAGTAAAACCCTTTTTTGAATTATGAATTAAGAATAATGAATTATGCATTTTCTTTTTCATATTTTTATTATACACGTTTCTCATAATTCCTAATTTATACTGCTTAATTCTCGTCTATGGCGTCGTATTCGGGCTAGAAATACCATAATTACATACACCACCGCCACCGCAGGAAGTTGCTGAGACACCATTTGGCGCCATACTTTGACAAGGACTGCCGCTGTCACATGCTTTTGGGTCCCTCTCGCCACGATCTATTCGCGCATAGAGCCAGAATTTCTGGTGATCAGCGCTTGAAAAATAAACATATTGCTTGGTCCCATCAGGATCTTTTGGCAAAAGATTCATATACGGCGCCCATGATGTACCCCAATTAACAACATTGCCATTAAAATCTTCAATTCTGTAAGGAAGTCCGTTATTACTGGGAGAATTTGTTGGATATTGTCCTCTATCTGCATAGTATTGCTCAAGACCCCGTTGTACTTGTGCCAAATCCTCTTTGCGTCTGGCATCATTTGCTTTCATAATTTGCTCACGTGGATTGACTATTGCCAGAAGCATCCCTGCCAAAATTGCGAGAATACCAATCACAATCACCATCTCGATAAGAGTAAACCCCCACGCTTTTGTATCTTGTATCTTGTATCTTGTATCTTTCATATTAATGACACAAGCTATCACAATCTGGACTGCACGATGTGCCAAGACCAGTACCGATAAGATTGCATCGGGACGGCGGACCACCGGTACACGAATAATCTTTTGAACAATTTGCTGGCGTTGGAGAAGGAGTAATAACAGTGATGGGAAGTGGTGCATGACCAATAAAATTACAATCTGCATTACCTGACAACACGCAATAATTTACTCCAGAACTTGCGTAATCTGTTGGAAGACAATTAGGAAGTGATGTTAATGGACATTGCGAGGGAAGGGAAGAGCTTTGAGGAATATTCAAAGATGCATACAAAACATCCCATTGCGGACAAGGACTATTCCCGTCGATCTCATACCGGTAACACGATGCTTTATTGATTCCGCAATCGTCATCTTGCGGAACAAACTCCATATACAGAGTCGTTCCTTGTGACCATTTTTTCCCAAAAGGGACAGACAATGGATAACACCCATGATCATTATAATACATATCGAGTGCTGTTTTTATTTGTGTGAAATCATGTTGTCTTTTGGTATTTTTTCCTTTATTAAATTGTGTTGATGGATTAAAAATTGCTATTGCCATAACAGTAAGAATTCCTAAAATTCCCAAAACAATAATAAGCTCGACAAGAGAAAAACCTTTATTTCTCATAATCCCAACAACCTTAAGGTTATCTGCCATAACTGCTGACCAAAAAAGAAACACACAATTGTCCCTCCAATTAAAAATGGGCCAAAAGGAATTCTGTCTCCCTTAAATTTCTTTTTTTTCGCTACTATAAGTATGATTCCAACGACTGCACCTGTCAAGAAAGCAAGGTATATTGCAAGAAATATACTGGGGAATCCGACAAAAAATCCTAAAAGAATTGCGAGCTTTACATCTCCAAACCCCATACCACGGCGTTTTGTTGCAAGATATAGAAGAAGAAAAAAAAGTGATGCAAAAATCCCAGACAAAAAATGATTAAGAATCAGAGTATTCGTGACAAAAACCATGTAAAGAGCTGCACAGACAATTCCAAAGACAACAATACTATCTGGAAGAATCTCATATTTCAAATCAGTCATAAAGAGAACTATAAGTGAGGACATGATTGAAAAAAGAAAGACGAGATCGAGCACAGAACCTATTGAAAACTGAGAACTGAAAACTGAAAACTGTGTGAGCAGCACAAAGAGACTTCCTGTTGCAAGTTCTACAAGCGGGTATTGCCATGACAATTTTTTCTGACAATATCGACACTTTCCTAGTAAAAAGAGAAAGGATGCAACAGGCACCAAATCATACCAGGAAAGCACATGATGACAAAAATCACATGCAGATCTTCCTTTGACAATTGATCTACCCTGTGCTGTTCGATCGATGACAACATTCAGAAAACTCCCAACACAAATACCAAATAGAAAAATTAATAAAAAAAACATAATATCACGTCATTGCGAGCGTTGCGAAGCAATCTCATACCGAGATCGCCACAGCCATTGCATGGCTTCGCGATGACGAATTGCTCTATTCTTTCTTGTCTTTTATTGTCTGCTTCAGTTCGACAAAAAAATCTTTTCCAAAAAGGCTGTCAAATCGCTTTACGACAGAATTTGCTTGTTTGAGATTATTAAGACATGTTTTGTACGTGGTGTACAGTAAAAAATAGGGAATTTTTTGCGACGGGTCAAGAGAAATTGATTGCTCGAAATCTTGACTGGCAACGACGCAATCATTGACATGCGTAAGATAATAGACACCTAAAATTGCAGAGACTTTTGGATTGTTAGGATCAAGCATTTTTGCTTTCAGATAATATAACAATGCAGTGTCATAATCTTGATATGTGGCAATAAGATAGTTGCCAGTTGTGAGAAGCGCGGTTGCATAAATGGTTGGAATATCAGCAATGGTAAGATCACCAAAAACCTTTTGACTTGCTGATGGAGCTGGCACATTGAGTTGCTTCCAGATATTTATTGACTGATCTATAAATTGTTGTTTGGAAAGTACTTGTGCGGGAATGAGACGAAAGAGCAATCCATATGGTTCCCATGTAAGCTTTTCTCCATCTTTTGGTTCTAGCTGGTCATAGGCAAATACATCTCGTGTTTTGCTTACTTCACGAATCACGCTCGTAACATCGTCTCCAGGATTTGTACCGGGGTGGGATTTCTGATAGGAGAGCACTAAAGGATCGAAATAACTATCACGTCCAATTCCATTCATATTGACAAGTCGTATATCCTCTCTGACATGAAGAGCGTAATGCACATACTGTGTATTAAAAAGTGCTGTATCTCCGCCAAGAAGCACGATAGAATTTTTAGGAAAAGGCTGTAAAAAATCTCGTCCGACACTATCGCCAATCCAGACATGTGACAGATTTGTTTTTTGGTAATTATATCCATACAGCTGCAGTGGAATAAGAAGAAAAATAAGTAAAACTAATGCTGCATATATTTTTCTTTGAAAAAGAGAGACAAGAATATGGGAAAGAAAAGAGAGCCCAAAGGAAAAGAAAAAGAAAAAGACAAGCATCGACATAATAAAAAATCGCTCATATACACCAAAGAAAAAATTACCAAATAATGGAAATCCAGAATAGGCTACAAATATCGGTCCTGAAAGGAGAAAAGCCAAAAGAAAAGAAAGTGCCAAAATTTTATCTTTTTTCAAAAGAACACCAATGCCAACAATGCTCACAAAAGTTACCGGAATAGATAATTGTGTAAAAATGGTAAAAAAGTAATTTTTCAAAAGGAGTAGAAATTCTTGCTGTGTGGGTTTTTGAAAAAGGCCTGCCTGAAAAGTACCATAATCTTTTCGAAGAAGAAGCTGCAGGAATGAATTCAGATCATGGATATTATCCCAATTGATTGGCGGATGGTGAGATGAGGCAAAAGGAACATAGAGATACACAAAGAAAGATACAACCAACAAGAAACAACTTACAAGAAGTGTTTGTGTTTTATGTTGTTCTTTTAAGAATGATGGGATGATAAGAAGAAGAAATGATGGTACAAAAAGAATAGTTGTTTGGTGATTGGTAAAAGAGAGGCCAAGAAGAAGAGAAAAGAAGATGAGAAATTTTCTTTTCTTTGTCTGACGATACAAAATAGCAAGAAAAAATAATGAAATAATAAAAAGACTATGGAGAGCAAATACTTCCCCGATTTCACTATAAAACCAGTAGAGAAATGTTGTCGCAAGAATAAGAGAGCAGACAAAGGCTAGAAGTCTTTCTTTGGTAAGATGAAGAATAAATAGGTAGGTAATTGCAATGCCCAACGCGCCACTTATTGCTGAAATAAGGCCCACCTCAAATGCAGGAGTTGCAAAATGAAAGCGCGTGAGCAAAAATCCCAAAAGAGTAAATAAAGGATATCCTGGTGGGTGAGGAACGCCGCCTACCACTGCAGCAGTTACCAAATCACCAACATCACCACCATAGACGCTACGAGACAAATTATGGATATATAAAATCAATGTTCCAATGAATAAGATAAAAGGTACAAGAAGAGTTTTCGGATAATATTCAGATAGAATTCGGTGTATCGGAGTATCAGAGTTCCAGAATATCAGATTTTCTGAAGATTCTGGCTTTCTGAATTTCTGAATTTTATCTGAATTCCATCTGGAGTTCATTGTGCGCACCAATAGCAAGTGGTAAGGGTAGCATTAGGACAGCCAGCAAGGATTGTTGCTGATGCATTGTACTTTGTCCCAATATCATTTCGTTGCGCTTTTGATTGTGGAGCAAAACAAGCTGTGACTGAATTTGTTGTACCAGTAATGACAATAGCGCTTAATACTCCTGTCACAGAAGTAAATGCTGATTTAATTTCTCCATCAGTAATAAGGTCATTAAGACATGTTGCGGTAAGGCTACTTAAATTAACTGTGACTGTTGGACCATTTGTTGACATACCTGCTGCAGCACCACATCCAGATGTGTCAACGGCCCATGGAAGCGCATTGTGGGTTGTGTAATAGCGAATATTCGCATCGACATATTCAACTGTGGTATTTTTCACATTCGCATCACTTGCTTTTTTGAGCTGCTCAAATGGGTCAATTGTTGCTACCAAGGCTGCTGCCAAAACACCTAAGATACCAATAACAACAAGAAGCTCAATAAGAGTAAAACCACGCTCACGCTTTGCGTGAGAATATCCAATTTTCAATTTCCAATTTTCAATAAAGCGAAATTTCATACAATGACGTATAAGACGTATAAATTAAGTTAAACATACTTTTTAAATCCTTGTCAAGTGGGCAACTCCCTACTGAATCGATGAGGTGAGATTGTAAATAGGAGTGATGATGGAAATAATCAGAAAAGCAACACCAATACCCAAAACTACCATAATAAATGGCTCCATGGCAGTCGTAAGACCCTTTACCTCTCCTTCTACTTCTCTCTCAAAATATTCTGACGCTTTTAAGAGTGAATCATCCAATTTTCCTGTTTGCTCGCCAATTTTTACCATTTGGACTAAAAGAGGCGGAAAAAGTGGGTATGCTTGCATTGCGTCGCCGACTGTTATTCCTTTTTCAACTCTTTTTGAGATATCCAAAATCGCACTTTTATAAATTCTATTTCCTGCGACATCTGCTGTCTCGACCAATGATTCAACAACCAAAGTCCCTGCTTCCACCAAAAGACCAAATGTTCTGGCATACTCTGTCAGAATACTTTTTTGAACAATTTGTCCAAAGATAGGGACCTTAAGAAGCAAATCATCTTTTATCAATTCTCCTGAATCAGTTTTTATCCATCGAGAATAGGCAAAAATAATAAGTGCAATAAGACCAATAACAAATGGCCAGAAAATTATAAGAAAATTAGAAATACCAACAACAACTTGCGTGGTAAAAGGGAGGGGAATATTGAGATTTTGATATAACGTGGTGAGCTGTGGAATGACAAAAATCATCATAACAAAAACAACAACTACCATAAGGACAATCACAATAACTGGATAGAGTAGTGCTGATTTTATTGTCGATTTTAATTTTTGGTCTTTTTCTAAATTATCTGCAAGACGAAGAAGAATTTTGTCTAAAAATCCTGATGATTCTCCCGCTTTTATAAGTGAAATGTAAATTGGTGAAAAGAAGTCGGGATACTTCGTGAGCGCTGTGGACAAAGGCTTTCCCTCCTGTACGTCTCCCATAATGCTGTCTACGACTTCCTGCATTGTTGCATTTTGCATCTGGTCTTTGAGAATTCTCAACGCTTGAATAAGTGTAAGCCCGGAAGTAAGCATAGAAGAAAGTTGTCTGGTAAAAAGTACCAGGTCATTCGTATGATTTTTTTTGAGAAAAAAGAGTGGGTTAAAAGAAGTAGCATTTTTTGCTTCTTGAATACGAATGGGAAGAAGCTGTTTACCACGAAGATAATACGCTGCTTCAGAGACATCCTTTGCCTCCAGCACGCCTTGAATCATTTTTCCTTCATTATTGGTGGCTTTGTAGGTAAGTTTCATATGCTTATCCCATCATCCTCACAAATTCGTCTGGATGTAAAGCATATGATTTCGCGACATCAAGACTCACTGCTCCAGATAAAACAAGTTGCGCTAACGATGCTTCAAGCGTCATCATGCCTACATCTTGAGACGTTTGAATAACAGAATCAATAAGATGCGTTTTGGAATCCCGAATATTACTCGCTATTGCAACATTCCCAATAAGAATTTCAAGCGCTGGAATTCTTCCGCCGGTTATTTGTGGAATAAGACGCTGCGAGACAATACCTTTTAAGACGAATGCCAATTGGTTGCGAATTTGTGTCTGTTGATGCGCAGGAAATGAATCAATGATTCTATCAATGCTTTGGGACGCTGAATTTGTATGGAGTGTTGAGAATACCAAATGTCCAGTCTCTGCAATTGTCATTGCTGCAGCCATTGTCTCAGGATCCCTCATTTCTCCAATTAAGACAACGTCCGGATCTTCGCGGAGCGCAGAGCGAAGGGCTAAATTCCATGAATGGGTATCGGTACGCATTTCCCGCTGCGAAATAATGCATTTCCCATTTGGATAGACATATTCAATTGGGTCTTCAATAGTGAGGATGTGAGAGGCTCTCCCAATATTAATTTCATTTATCATTGACGCTAAGGTTGTTGATTTCCCTTGTCCTGTTGGACCACATACCAACACCAGTCCTTGCCTGAGATTGGGGAATGAATGACAAATTTTTGGCAAATGTAATTCCTCAATACTTTTGATATTTTTTGGTAAAAAACGAAACGCACCACACAATTTCCCTCGCTGATAATATGCATTCACACGAAATCTTCCAATATCTCCATACACGCCGCCGCCATATGGCATTGAAAAATCCAATTCTTTATTCGTTAGTAATAAATCTTTCTGCTCAGGTGTCAAAAGCCCAAGAATCATGCTTTCAACACTTTCTTGAGAAAATGCCGCATGCGTTGTAATATAGGAAAGCACGCCATCAATACGAATCGCCGGCGGAAGTCCTGGCATCATATGCAAATCTGATGCATTACTTTGTACAGTCAGTTGTAATAATTCTTGTAAATCCATACTTACTCCTGTGCAACTCTTAGCACTTCTTCTATTGTTGTCACTCCTGCCAAGACTTTGAGATAGCCGTCCTGCTTCATTGTTATCATGCCTTCAGCAACTGCTTCTTTTTCTATTGTTTCACTATCTGGATGAGAAAGCACAAGCTGTCCTATTTTTTCTGTAACCGGCATCACTTCAAAAATACCAACTCTTCCAATGTATCCTGAATCTCCACACTCATTACATCCTTTTCCTTTATAGAGTTTTATGTCGCCAGTTTTGGGAAAATATACCCCGAGAATACTTTTTAATTCTTCGACAATTTGCGGAGCAGGGGTGTATGCTTCCTTACAATGGATACAGATTTTTCTCACAATTCTTTGTCCAACAAGCGCAGTCATGGTCGATGCCAGCAAGAATCCCTCAGCGCCTAAATCAATAAGACGGGGAAGTGCTCCGGCAGCATTTGAGGTATGTAAAGTAGAAAAGACCAAATGGCCCGTCAGTGCAGCCTGCAACGCCAAATCTGTTGTTTCTTTATCACGAATTTCTCCAACAAGAATAATATTGGGATCTTGTCTGAGAAATGCACGAAGTCCCGAAGCAAAAGTAAGGCCAACAGCCGGATTGATTTGTACCTGATTTACTCCAGGCATTTCGTACTCAACTGGATCTTCCAGAGACAAAATATTTACCCTGGTAGTATTGAGCTTTTCGAGTACCGCATAGAGCGTTGTTGTTTTACCACTTCCTGTAGGACCGCAGACAATAATAATGCCATGCGGCCGAAGCATTGCTGTCTCAAGATTTTTGAGCGCAACGCCATTAAGTCCTAACTCCTGCAGTGTTGGAATGCCACCAGATTTTCGAAGAAGTCTCATGACAATTTTTTCTCCATGCGCTGTTGGTAAGACAGAAATACGAAGATCGACTTCTTGGTTACCAACTTTAAAATTAAACCGACCATCTTGAGGCGTACGATGCTCATCGATTTTCATTTCTGATAATACTTTAATACGTGAGAGAACGGCTTCTTGCACAGATTTTGGAAGCGAAAGTCTATCGTAGAGAATACCATCAATTCTATACCTTACTCTCACTCTGTCTTCCAATGGCTCGATATGCACATCTGAAGCACGACTATTGACTGCATATTCAAGAATTGTTGCCACAATTTTTGCAATTGGTGCTTCTTTAATAATTTCTCCAATTTTACTACTGTCAACAACTTTTATTTTTGTCTGGAGCGACTCTGTCTCTTTTATTGCTTTTCCAACTTCACCAACAAGCTCCTGGCGATATTGAGTCTCTATAGCATTTGCAACGTCGGTGGGTGTTGCGGCAAATGTTTTGATAGTAAGACCTGTTTTTTGTCTGACAAATTGCAACGCATCCAAATCTGCGGGGTCACTCATTGCAACGGAAAGCGTCTTTGTCTTGTCGTCATAGAGAAATGGAATGACATGAAAACGTTCAACTACTGCACGAGGGACCAGTGCGATTGCTTCTGGAGAAAATGACGTTGTAGCAAGCGAGATAAATGGAACACCAAGGAGTCGTGCTTTTGCTTCTGTGAGCTGGTCTGCAGTAACAATTTTTAATGCACCGAGTGCTGTCTCCACAGTCTGGGATGCTTCTGCTGCTTTTGCTTTTGCCTGCTCTGCTTGAATAGGCGTAATAATTCTCTCCTCAAGAAGCACATCAAGAATAGTCAGTGCGCTACCAACTCCTTGAAGATTTTGCGGCACTTGCGGCACCACAGATGATAAATTCCCATCGGGCATTACTATTATAGTAAGAGATATTTTTGTATAATGCAAGGAGAATGCAAAGTTTTATCGTAATGAGTAATAGTCTAGAAAAAAGGCAGGAATATATACAAAAATTCTGTCAAGACAATGACATCAGTCAATTTGACCTGATAGTTATTGCTGAAGAAGGCCTGCCTGCCGGCAGGCAGGGAAGTATTGGCATTGAAATTGTCAGAAAACTTAAAGAGCCATTGTACCTTAAGCCTTTTAGAAGCAAAGAAAAAGCGCTTGTTATTGAAAACGCCCAAAATCTTACAACGGAGGCACAAAATGCGCTGCTCAAAATTTTAGAGGAACCCCCAAGCAATACCTACATCATCCTCTCAGTAGATTCTTCTGAAGCATTTCTCCCAACAGTCATATCACGATGCAAAATAATTGTTTTGGATACCAATAAAGATATAGGAATAACAAAAGAAGAAATTGCCGAGTATTCTACAATACTAGGCAACCTTAAGACTGATTCTCTGGGTGAAAAGTTAGCTTTTGCCGAGATGCTTTCCAAAGATAAAGAAAAAACAATTACTTGGCTTGAGAAAGCAATCCTAGCTGAGAGAAAAAAAATGATCACTCTTCGTCATCCTGAACTTGATTCAGGATCTGTTCTCCAAGATGTTAAAAATCTCCAACAGACTCATACACTTATTACCACAACAAATGTGAATGCTAGATTTGCATTGGAAAATTTATTTCTCAGCTATGTTAAGCGACAAAATTCTTAATCAACTCATCAAGAAATATCCTGCACCAAAATTTGTGGATAGGACAGAATTTTTATTTGAAGATCTTGTAGAATCTATTATTTCTCAACAACTTTCAGTAAAAGCAGCAAATACTATTTATGGGAGATTTAAAGATTTGTTTCCCGTCATTGCGAGCAAAGCGAAGCAATCTCGTTCGGCTTTTCCCAACCCTCAACAGATTTTACAAATGGATGACCAAAAGATAAGAGCAGCAGGCATTTCTTTTGCCAAAATTTCCTACATCAAATATATTGCGAAAGCTTTTGCCAACAATGAAATAAAAATTGCAGAGCTAAAAAATATGTCTGACGAAGAAGTGATGATGCATTTGACGAATTTAAAAGGGGTAGGGAAGTGGACAGCAGAAATGACGCTTATTTTCACGCTTCACCGTCCAGATATTTTTTCTCTTGGGGATGCGGGTCTTCGAAGAGCAATTCAAACATTATACGGAATTACTGACGAGAAGAAGATGCTCAAGCTCTCAGAAAGCTGGAAGCCTCATCGCTCCACAGCTTCCTGGTATTTATGGAGAAGTTTGGAAAATAAGAGTTAAACATTTTCTCCTTTGAATTGAGCTAAACGTCTCTTCATACCAGCCTCATCTATAATAGGTTCCTGACTACTATGCTCCAAAACTCCTAAAAACTCAGCATCTATTCTATTTAGCTGTAAATCCATCCATCCAACAAAACCTTCCTGTCCTCTTTGCAAAAGAACATCATCAGGTTCGGTATGATTTTGTAACTCTGATAATAATTTCTGGTTTTCGAAATACAATCTTAACGTATCTGCTTGTTCTTCTTTAGCCATAAATTTTCACCTCGACTTCCTTAAATTAAAATTTATAAATAGAAGGAGATGCAGCTTTGCTGCACCACTTCCTTAGATATGTATCTATAAATAGTAGGAGATGCCGCAATGCCTTTAGGCTTGTGGCGCCCTTTTTAATATCCTTCATTATAAATTCCTTTCTTCACGTCTCTTCGCACAATACGAAGCTGCATTAAACGCAGTGCATTTTCTACTTTCTCCTTAGCATTGATTCGTTCACTCAATTCGAATAAACTTGCAGCTTCAGGTGCTGTAAAACCTTTTTGCTCTAAACTGCGCACAATCGCAAGTGTTTCAGCTACTGATTCAGGTTTAATAATTAAATCATCATCTCTGTCTTTCATAAAAAAATCTCCCTTTTGGGGAGACTGCATTGTCTTATTCTTACACAACACAATCTCCCTACAAAAGGAAGACGATGTGCTTTCGAGAACAAGTGCTAAGTTTTACGATCATATTTCACAAATAATAGTACCATATATTTCACAGAATGCAAGGAGGAAAATCTCCTTACTCTAGGGCAATTGATGCCATCTTGCGGATATGCTAATATAGGTTAGATGGCACAAAAGAAAAGTTCTTCAGAGCAGTATTCTGCACAGCAAATCCAAGTCCTAGAAGGCCTCGAACCAGTACGAAAACGTCCTGGTATGTATATTGGCTCAACCGATGCCGTGGGACTTCATGAGGCACTCAGAGAAATCATCGATAACGCAGTTGACGAAGCATTGGCAGGATACGCAAAAAATGTCTGGATATCTTTAAATACCGATGGCTCGGCAACCGTTATTGATGATGGACGCGGTATTCCAGTGGATATCATGCCACAATTTAAGAAATCCGCTCTTGAAATTGTCATGACTAAGCTGCATGCCGGTGGAAAATTTGGCGGCAGTGCATATAAGGTATCAGGAGGACTTCATGGAGTAGGCGCTGCAGTTGTCAACGCATTGTCAAAGTATCTCTGGGTAGAGGTAAGACGGGATGGGAAAATCCATAGACAAGAATATGAAGCAGGAATTCCGAAAACGTCTGTAGAAATTGTCAAAGAAACGTTTCTCACGTCTGATGTCAAACACCCATCTTCAGAGACCGGGACTACTGTCACTTTCTTCCCGGATACTACTATTTTCCAGACAGGAGACTTTGATTTTGATATCGTTAAAAAAGCAATCAGAGAAAGAGCGTATTTAGTCCCAAAATTATACTTCCATTTAGTTGATAATCGAGAGGGAAAACAAAGAGAAGTCAATTACTATTTTGAAGGAGGTATTACCGCGCTTGTTGAAAAAATCAATGAAAATAAAGAGCCACTCCATGAAGCAATTACTATACGAAAACACGATGGAGATATAGAGGTAGAAATTGCCATGCAATACAACAACGGCTACACAGAAAATGTTGAGTCTTATGTGAATGTTATTAACACCATCAATGGAGGGACGCATTTGACAGGATACAGAATGGCACTCACTCGTGCTATCAATGATTATGGTAAAAAAATTGGCAGTTTTAAAAATGAAGAAGATAGCATCACAGGAGACGATACCAGAGAGGGTCTTACTGCAGTGGTCTCAGTCAAAATGCCACAGGATAATATTCAATTTGAAGGACAGACAAAAGGAAAATTAGGAAACTCTGCAATTCAACCACTTGTCCAGCAAATTGCTAAAGAGGGACTCAGTCTTTATTTTGAAGAAAATCCCTCTACTGCAAAAAGAATTTTGGAAAAAGTCTACCTTGCAGCAAAAGCACGCCTTGCAGCACGAGCTGCAAAAGAAGCAATTTTGAGAAAAGGTGCACTGGAAGGGTCAAGTCTTCCTGGAAAATTGGCAGATTGCCAGGAAAAAGACCCAAGTATTTCAGAATTATATCTTGTCGAGGGAGACTCAGCAGGTGGAAGTGCGAAGCAGGGACGGGACAGAAAATTCCAGGCAATTCTTCCTTTGAAGGGTAAAATATTAAATACTGAAAGAGCAAGACTTGATAAAATGATTGAGCATGAGGAAGTAAAAAATCTCATTATTGCTCTTGGGGCAGGAATAGGGGACTCTTTGCGGTTTGAAAAACTCAGGTATCATAGAATAATTATTATGACTGATGCGGATGTAGACGGAGAGCATATTGAGACACTTATTTTGACATTCTTTTATAGACATTTGCCAGATATTATAAAACAAGGATATTTGTATATCGCCCAACCGCCACTCTATAAACTGACCTCAGGTAAAGATATGAGATATGCATATTCTGATGATGAGAAAGACAAAAGCTTGAAAGAAATGGCAACAGGAAAAACAGTGAATATTCAGCGCTACAAAGGTCTTGGAGAAATGAATCCTGAGCAATTGTGGGAGACAACAATGAATCCTAAAAATAGAATTCTTAAGCAGGTTGATATTGGGGACGCTGAAGAAGCAGATGCAGTATTTACCATGCTCATGGGAGACGAAGTCCCGCCACGCAAACATTTTATTCAAAGTAATGCAACAACGGCAACGCTGGATATATAAATATGACAGAAACAGTTACAACAAACACTTTAGAACAATTACATGTCTCGAGAGAAGACGTTTTACATTTTTTTCAAAATATTCCAGAGTATGGTTTAGGATTTCATGGCGTGAGAGATGCACAAAAAAGCATCCCGGGTATAATGAGAAAAGGATTACAACCGAATCTTAGCAGTTTATATTCATACATCATTGCTCCTCATGCCGATCCAGATAAATCATTAGCAGGCGAAATAAAACAAGAAGATGCAGAAGCGCTAGCACTAAGACTTGTAAAAGGAATAGGCCTTGCTGTTGGGGTCGGGATAATGGATGAGTGGCATACGCAACCAACAGCATTGGTATTTTTTGATTATCCTAAACTTCCAAATAATATATATGAGCATGAAAATAGTCCATTTCCATCTGCAAGTTCTGACGTGCCTCAAAGTAACATTAGACACATATTTGTACGACAAACAAAAGAATCTAAAGATTCTTTTGCACGACGAGTAGTTCGACTACTTTTACAAGCAAAAGAACCAATTATTGAGGAGGTGAGAGATTAAGTGAATATAAAAAATATTTCAGCAGGAAAAGATCCACAAAAAGGAGATGTAAATGTTTTTGTGGAAATTCCAAAAGATTCAAATATTAAATATGAATTAGATAAAGAATCAGGTGCAATCATGGTAGACAGATTTTTGTATACTGCCATGAGTTATCCATTTAATTATGGTTTTGTCCCAGCGACTTTGGCAGATGATGGTGACCCACTAGATATTATTGTATTGTCCGAACACGCAGTAGTTCCTGGAAGTATTATTCCATCAGTTGTTATTGGTATGCTCGAAATGGAAGACGAAGAGGGGATAGATACAAAAGTGCTTGCTGTCCCAACAAAAAAAGTTGACCCACTTTTTGGAGAATACAAAGATATTACCGATGTCCCAGAGGCGACAAAAAATAAATTAAAGCATTTTTTTGAGAATTACAAAACTCTCGAGCCTGGGAAATGGGTAAAAATTAAAGATTGGAAAAATAAGGAAGCAGCTTTGGAAGAAGTGAAAAAGTCTTTACAGAAATAACCAACAAGATACAACCAACAAGTAACAAACACTTTGGGATTTGTGATTTTGGAATTTATTTGTATCTTGTGAATTGTTTCTTGAAATTTATCGTTATATGAGTGACATTGGAAAACTTTTAAAAACAGAAATAACGCACGAGATGAAACGGGCATACCTGGACTATGCCATGTCTGTTATTGTCTCGCGCGCACTGCCAGATGTAAAAGATGGCCTTAAGCCAGTGCATAGACGGATTCTTTTTGCCATGCATGAGTTGGGTCTAATTCATGCTGCAAAATATAAAAAATCAGCAACAGTTGTTGGAGAAGTGTTGGGTAAATATCATCCTCATGGGGACGTTCCAGTGTATGACGCAATGGTAAGACTTGCTCAGAATTTTGCTATGCGTTATCCACTTATCGATGGCCAGGGAAATTTTGGCTCGATTGACGGCGACCCACCAGCTGCAATGCGTTATACCGAAGCGAGAATGGCAGCAATCACTTCCGAAATGCTTTTTGACCTTGAAAAAGAGACTGTAGAAATGGGGCAAAATTTTGACGCAACACGGGAAGAGCCTATCTATCTTCCTGCAAAATTACCCAATCTTCTTCTTATGGGGGCAGAAGGAATTGCTGTTGGTATGGCAACCAAAATCCCTCCGCACAATTTAACAGAAGTTGTCAATGCAATTATTGCCATGATTGCAAAGACAGAAATTGTCAAAAGCAAACCTTCTGTTGAAAATGTCACATCCAAATTAAATGTTTCACTCACGTCTACCATTACTATTGAAGAGCTCCTTGAGCATATTAAAGGACCAGATTTCCCAACAGCAGGAGCAATTTATGACATCACTGAAATTAGAAATTTATATACCACAGGCAAAGGAAAAATTCTCATGCGTGGAAAAGCAGAAATAGAAGACATTGGGCAGGGAAAATCCGCAATTATCATTACAGAGCTTCCATACCAGGTCAATAAAGCAATTTTAGTCGCTCGCATTGCAGACCTTGCAAAAGAGAAAAAAATCGAAGGCATTACAGACCTTCGCGATGAATCAGACAGACATGGACTGAGAATTGTGATAGAACTCAAAAGAGACGCTGCGCCTAAAAAAGTCTTAAATAATTTATTCAAGCAGACTGCTCTTCAGACAACATTTGCAGCAAATGTTGTTGCGCTTGTGAATGGCACACCACAAACATTAAATCTCAAAACAATTTTAGAAGAATATATTAAGCATCGATTTATAGTTGTCACACGCCGCTCAGAATTTGAATTAAGACAGGCAAAAGCACGCCTTCACATTCTCGAAGGACTCAAAATTGCAGTCGATCACATTGATGCAGTGATAAAAACAATCAGAGAATCAAAGGACCAAGAAGATGCAAAGAAAAATTTAATGGAGAAATTCAAATTATCAGACTTGCAAGCAACGGCAATTCTGGACATGCAACTTCGCCGCTTAGCAGCGCTTGAAAGGCAAAAAATAGAAGATGAATTGCTGATGATCAAAGAAACCATTGCGTATCAAAGTTATTAAAGATGAATTAGATAATCTCTTACAAAAATATGGCGACGCACGACGCACAAAAGTATATAAAGGGAAAGTCGATGAATTCTCAGATGAAGATTTAATTCCCAACGCTCCAACAGTTATCACCATTACCGATACTGGCTATATTAAGCGTCAATCCACAACATCTTTCCAAACCCAAAATCGAGGCGGTAAGGGAGTACGAGGCATGACAACAAAAGAAGAAGACGATATCATGAGTATTCGCTACGCTGAGACGCAT
>WNFM01348928.1_pt1 | contig 54799 bp, 52 predicted proteins | sample 5400271 | NCBI WGS metagenome assembly WNFM01 (sample SAMN13153352, study PRJNA577476) | soil metagenome | isolation source: 60 cm saprolite on Douglas fir-dominated hillslope | place: USA:California | collected 2013-09-17
GGTCGGGAAGCAGCGTCGAATAGAGGATCTGGTCGCCGACGCCTTGCTCGGCCCAGACCGCGATCCGGCGCCCGCGAACGAGACCTTCGCGCGTGAGCGCCGGGAGCGCCGGCGCCCTGCGCTCGGCCATCGGGGGCGTCGTGTCGAAGCGCAGCTCGATGGCTTCCCACCCCGCCTCGAAGCGCTGCTGCCTCAAATCGACCTGACCGAAGCCGAAGCGCGCATTGGCGTAGGTGGGATCCAGGGCCGAGGCGCGCTCGTACAATCGCCGCGCCTCGTCGAGGCGCCCCACCTCGATCGCAACGCTCGCTGAATTGCTGAGGAGCTCCGCAGACTCCGGCCCCGTGTCCATCGCCCGTCGCAGCATCGCCCATGCGCCTTCGAAATCGCCGTCGCTGCGCAGGGCACTCGCCCAGTTGACGATCGCGTCCACCGAGTCCGGCCGCGCCTTCACGGCCTGCGAGTAGCGCTCCATCGCCTCGGCCGTTCGTTCGAATTGCTGGAGCGCGAGGCCGAGGTTGCTCAATGCCCCGGGATTGCCCGGATCTGCCGCCACGGCGCGCTCGAAGGCCTCGAGCGCTTCGTCGTGGCGCCCGAGCCCGCGCAGCGCCACGCCGAGGTTGTTCCACGCGGGCGAATGGCGCGGCTCGCGCTCGAGCATCGCGCGCAAGTCCTCGATCGCCCGCTCGCCCTCGCCCATGTCGAGACGCAAGGTCCCGCGGTTGTAGAGCGCCATCGCGTCGCGGGGGCGCAACCCGAGCGCCGCGTCGTAGGCCGCGAGCGCTCCGGGCTGGTCGCCGGCATCGCGCAGTACGTTTCCGAGGCCGACGTATGCCTCTACCCCGCGCGCATCGATCGCCAGGGCGCGACGGAACGCCGCGCGCGCCTCCACGTGCCGCCGCAACCCGCGAAGCACGCCACCGAGCTGGCAATACGCGATGTACGAGGACGGATCGACACGCAGCGCATTGCGCAGGTCGCGCTCGGCCTCCGCGCCGCGTCCCATGTCCGCGAGGATGCGCGCGCGGTTGGCGAGGAACGGGGCGTTGGGCGCCGCGCCCGCGATCGAACGGTCGAGGAGCTCGAGGCCTTCCTCGCGTCGCCCGGTCTGCGCGACGACGAGGCCCAGGAGGTGCATCGCCTGTGCGTCGCCCGGCTTGCGGCCGAGGAGCGCGCGCGCGGCGCCCTCCGCCTCCGCGAGCTGTCCTGCCTGTATGAGGCGTAAGACTTCGGCCTCAGGCGCGGAGGATCTCATCGATGCGCCCGAAGGCCTTGTCCCAGCTGCCGAAATCGCGCGCGGTCACGATCTCGATCGACGGATACCATAGGGAGCGGCCGTTCTCGTCGGGTGTCCAGTAATGAAACGGCTGGTTGGCGCGCAAGTACACGAGCAGCGTGCGCTTGCCGAGCGAACCTGCGAAGTGCGCCGTCACATTGCTCGTGGTAACAACAAGGTCGCACGCCTCGACCGCGGCGAGGACACCGTCGATGTCGTTGAAGAGATCGAGCCCCTCGAGGCGCTCGAGCCGCCCACCGCTCGCGGCGAATTGCGAGCGCTCCTCGGCCGTGTCGCCGTATTGCAGGTCCACGAGCCGCAAGTCGTCGCGCTGCGAGAGCGCCATGAAGGACGCGAGCGGCGCCGACTTCTTGCGCTGCAGGTAGCCGCGCACCGAGGGCTGGAAGCTGCGCCACGACATGCCGACGACGCGCGCGCCCGGGCGAGCCAGGCGCCCGCGAAAGCCGCGCACGCGATCGGGATCGGCAGCGAGCAGTGCGCGCGGTTGGCGCTCGAAGGTCGCGCGGTTGGGTCTCAGCAGGCCCGCCATCGTCGCCACCGAGATGTGCCGCTGGCAGGTCGCAAAGGCGCCCGCCGATTCCTCCGGCGAAATCACCTTCCACGCTGGATGCGCGCGGCGGAAAGCGGGGATCAGCCGCGCGTCGGTCTCGAACGTGAAATCCTGCCCGCGTTGCTCGACTTCCGGGAGCATCGTCGAGTAGAGGATCTGGTCGCCGATGCCCTGCTCGCCCCAGATCGCGAGCCGCAGGCCCTTCCCCCAGTCGGCCGCCGTGAACCGGGGAATGGCAAAGGCGCGCTCCCGCGCGATCGGCGGGCGCGTGTGAAAGCGCGCCTCGTGGAGCTTCCATCCTTCGGCGAACTCGAATTCGCACAGGTGCGCCATGGCGAGGTTGTAGGCGGCGAGCGTCGCCGCGGGGTCGGCGGCGAGCGCGCGGCGATAGAACTCCATCGCCTCGCGGCGCCCGCCCTGCTCGGCGAGGAGGTAGCCCATGTTGATGATCGCATCCGGGTGCGCGGGGCGAAGCTCGAGTGCTTTGCGATACGAGGCAATCGCCGCCTCGTCGTCGCCCTTCTCCTGCAGGATGAGCCCGAGGTTGCTGTATGCGTCGGCATTGCGGGGTGCCTCGGCAATCACCTGCCGATAGCACGCGATCGCCTCTTCGTTGCGCCCCTGCCCGGCCAGCGCATTGCCGAGGGTGTTGCGCGCGTCCTGGAAATCCGGAACCAGCTCGAGGGCGCGCCGCGCGCAGGCCTCGGCGTCGGCATAGCGGTGCACCTCGTAGTAGGCGATGCCGAGGTTGCCGAGGATGGCCGCGGAGGCGGGCTTGAGCCGGAGCGCGCGCTCGAGGAGCGCGATCGCATCGGCGGGCCGCGCGACCTCGCGCAGCGCCGTGCCGTAGTTGGCGAGCGCGTCGGCCATCAACGGGAGCGCTTCGTCGATGCGGCCCTTCACCTTGAGCGCGTTGGCGAGGTTGTTGTGCGCCCCGGCGAACGCGGGATTGAGCTTGAGCGCGTTGCGATAACACGCGATCGCCTCGTCGAGGCGTTGCGCTTGCTGCAGCAGGATGCCGAGGTTGTAGAGCGCGTCGGCGTTCTCGGGGCGAAGCGCGAGTGCGCGGCGATAGGCGGCCTCGGCCGCGGCGATGTCGCCGAGGGCGCCGAGGACGCTGCCCAGCAGGGTCCACGACGAGTCCATGTCCGGCTTGAGCTTGAGCACGTTCTCGAGCTCGGCGCGCGCCTCGGCCCTGCGCCCGAGGGAAAACAGGGCGCGCGCGCGGTTGTGCAGGGCCGCGGGGCCGGGCGCTCGCAGTGCGCGCGCGCGATCGAGGCATTCCAGGCTTTCCTCGTGACGGCCCTGGGCGCCGACGACCGCCGCGAGGAGCTGCAGAGCCTCGATGTGGGCAGGCGTCGCGACAAGAATCCCGCGCAGCGCCCCCTCGGCCTCCTGGAAACGCCGCGCCTGGAACAGCGCCACGGCACGCGCGAATTCCGCGGCGTCGGAACGGAAGCTCGATGCGGGATCGCTCACTTGAGGAACAGCCGGTAGGCGGGGTTGCGCGACTCGTCGCTGTAGTCGTAGCCGAGCTCGCGCAGGAACCGGCCGAAGGCCGCGTGGTCGCGCTCGGGCACCTGCAATCCGATGAGCACGCGACCGACGTCCGCGCCATGGTTGCGATAGTGGAAGAGCGAGATGTTCCACCCCGAGCCCATGCGCTCGAGGAAATTCATCAGCGCGCCGGGCCGCTCGGGAAACTCGAAGCGGTAGAGCATCTCGGGTGTGGCGAGCGGTGCGCGCCCGCCGACGAGGTGGCGCCCGTGGAGCTTCGCCATCTCGTTGTCGGTGAGGTCGCGCGCGGGCATGTCGTGGGAGCGCAGGCTCGACATGAGGCGTTCGGTCTCCTCGCGTCCCGACACCGAGATGCCGAGGAAGACATGCGCCTCGCGCGTGTGTGCGTAGCGGTAGTTGAATTCGGTCACGTTGCGCCGGCCGAGCAGCGAGCACAGCGCCCGGAAGCTTCCGGGGCGCTCCGGGATGGTGACCGCGAGGACCGCCTCGCGATGCTCGCCCAGCTCGGCGCGCTCGGCGACGAAGCGCAGCCGGTCGAAATTCATGTTCGCGCCGGATGCGACGACCACCAGCGTGCGCCCCTTGGCGCCGCGCCGCGCGATCCAGCGCTTGGCGCCGGCGAGCGCCAGCGCGCCCGCGGGCTCGAGCACCGTGCGCGTGTCCTCGAAGACGTCCTTGATCGCGGCGCAGATCTCGTCGGTATCGACCAGCACCATCTCGTCGACGTGCTTGCGCGCGAGGCGCAGCGTCTCGCGGCCGACCTGGCGCACGGCGACGCCGTCGGCGAACAGGTTCACGTGCGGCAGCGTGATGCGCCGGCCCGCCGCGAGCGAGCGTGCCATCGCGTCGCAGTCCTCGGGCTCGACGCCGATCACGCGCGTGCGCGGCGCTACGCGCTTCACGTAGGCCGCGATGCCGGCGATCAGGCCCCCTCCGCCCACCGGCACGAAGATCGCGTCGATCGGTCGCGGATGCTGGCGCAGGATCTCCAGGCCGATGGTGCCCTGCCCCGCGATCACGAGCGGATCGTCGTACGGATGCACGAAGGTGGCCTTGCGCCGGCGTGCGAGCGCGCGCGCGTGCAGGTAGGCCTCGTGATAGCTGTCGCCGTGCAGCACCACCGCGGCTCCGCGCGAAGACACCGCCGTCACCTTGATGCGCGGCGTGGTGAACGGCATGACGACAGTGGCGCGCGCGTTGAGGCGCTGCGCGGCAAGGGCGACGCCCTGCGCGTGGTTGCCGGCGCTGGCGCAGATCACGCCGCGCGCGAGCGCCTCGGGCGAAAGGTGCGCCATCTTGTTGTAGGCCCCGCGCAGCTTGAACGAGAACACCGATTGCTTGTCCTCGCGCTTGAGCAGCACGTGGTTGCCGGTGCGCCGCGAGATCGCGGGCGCCAGCTCCAGCGGGCTCTCGATCGCCACGTCGTACACCTTGGCGGTGAGGATCTTCTCGAGGTAATCGGGCTGCTTCATCGCTCGCGCCTTTCCGGACCCGCAAGCATAGCAAGTTGACGCGGACGGGCGCGCCCAGGCCGGCAGGCTGGTGCGCTATGCTCACGCCCCATGAGCCAGGACGCGCAAAAGAAGGCCGCCGCCGAAGCGGCGCTCAAGTATGTCGAGGACGACGCCACCATCGGCGTCGGCACCGGCTCCACCGTCAATTACTTCATCGACGCGCTCGCCTCGATGCGCGCGCGCATCAAGACCACGGTCGCGAGCTCGGAGGCGAGCGCCAAGCGCCTTCGGAGTCTCCAAATCCCGGTCTCGGAGCTCAACGACACCGACGGCTGCGACGTCTACGTCGACGGCGCCGACGAGGTCACCGAGCATCTGGCGATGACCAAGGGTGGCGGCGGAGCGCTCACGCGCGAGAAGATCGTCGCCTCGGCGAGCCGGCGGATCGTCTGCATCGCCGACGCGGGGAAGCTCGTCGGCGTGCTCGGCAAGTTCCCGCTCCCCGTGGAAGTGATTCCGATGGCGCGCAGCCTCGTGGGCCGCAGCCTCGTGAAGCTCGGCGGCATGCCGCAGTTGCGCGCCGGCTTCACCACCGACAACGGCAACCTCATCCTCGACGTGCGCGGGCTGACGATCCTGAAGCCGGTCGAACTCGAGGCGCAGATCGACCTCATCGCGGGCGTGGTCGAGAACGGGCTCTTCGCGCGCCGCCCCGCCGACATCCTGCTGCTCGGCACCGACCAGGGCGTGAGGACGATCGAGCGGCCGAAATAGTTTATTTTTTCGGCACGTAGCCCGCGGCGGCGTCGGCGCCTTCGCCGAAGAAATGCTTGCTCATCTGCTCTTCGAGGTACTTGCGCGCTCGCGGGTCGGCAAGATTGAGCCGGTTCTCGTTCACCAGCATCTTCTGGTGCTCGAGCCACGCCTTCCACGCCTCCTTCGACACGCTCTCCCACAGCCGCTTGCCGAGCTCGCCCGGATAAGGCGGCATGTCCAGGCCCTCGGCCTCCTTCTTCAGCTTGATGCAGTTCACCATTCGCGCCATCACAACTCCTTCACGAAGACCTTCGAGCGCCGATCGTCATTGTAGGCCGCCTGTTTCTGGTCCGGCAGCCGCGAACGGTCCGCCTCGACGAAACCACGCTCGATGAACCAGTGGGTGGTGCGCGTCGAGAGCACGAAGAGCGACTTCGTGCCCACCGCGCGGGCCCGCGCCTCGGCGTACGCGAGCAGCCGCTCGCCGCGCCCGCCGTCGCGGTAGAACGGGTTCACCGCCAGCGCCGCGAGCTCCGCGGTCTTCCTCTCGGCAAACGGATAGAGCGCCGCGCAGCCGAGGATGTTCCCCTCGGCCTCGATCACGAAGAAGCGCTCGATGTCGCGCTCGAGCTCGTCGCGGCTGCGCTTGACCAGGATGCCTTGCTGCTCGAGCGGCTCGAGGATCTGCAGAATTCCCGGGACGTCCTCGGGGAGCGCGCCGCGAATGTGCTCGGGAGACTCGGGAACCACCATCGTGCCGATGCCGTGGTGGGTGAAGAGCTCGATCAGGAGCGCGCCGTCGACGTGGCGGCTCACGAGGTGGGCGCGCTTCACGCCGTGCGCGCAGGCCTTCGCCGCGCACGGCAGGTAGATCTGCACGTCCTCGGGAAGGCCGCCGTTGGCGGCCAGGACCTCCTCGGCCTGCTTCACGGTGAGCTCGGAGAGCAGGCGCCCCTTCGGGTCGAGCGCGCCGGCGGTCTCGCCGAGAAAGATCAGCTTGTCGGCGCCGAGCGCGACCGCGGTCGAGGTGGCGACGTCCTCGAGCGTGCAGTTGAAGACATCACCCGTCGGCGAGAAGCCGATGGGCGACACCAGCACCACTTCGTGGTCGTCGAGGCGGCGGCGGATGCCGTCGGCGTCGATCTTGCGCACCTCGCCGGTGTGCTGGAAATCCACCCCGCCGACCACGCCCACGGGCTTGGCGGTGACGAAGTTCCCGGAGGACACGCGAATGTCGGCGCCCCACATCGGGCTGTTGGCGAGCTCCATGGAGAGCAGCGCCTCCATCTCGACGCGCACGATGCCGTTCGCCTCCTTCACGCACGCGAGCGCCTTGGCGTCGGTCACGCGGCGCCCGGCGACGTAGCGCGGCGTCACCCCGTGCTGGCGCATCTGCTCCTCGATCTGCGGGCGCGTGCCGTGCACCAGCACCACGCGCACGTCCAGGCTCACGAGGACGTTGATGTCATGGGTGAGCTGCTGGAACTCGCCATCGGCGAGCACCTCGCCGCCGAACGCGATCACGAACGTCGCCCCGCCCCAGCGGTGGATATAGGGCGTGGCGGAGCGAAACCATTTGACGAACGCTTCGGTCTTGGGGACCGGACTCTTTGGGGCCATCCCGCGATTCTAGCTGCTACCTGAAGTCGCCCCACAGGGCGTGGATGGCGGCGAGCGCGGCAAGCGGTGCGGTCTCGGCGCGCAGCACGCGCGGGCCGAGGCCCACGGGCAGGCACCCCTGCGACAGCGCCAGGTCGCGCTCGCGCTCCGACAGGCCCCCTTCAGGGCCGACGAGCAACTCGAGCGGCCCCGCGGGCGCGGGCATCGCGGCGATGGCGGTCGCGCCCGGCACCAGCATCCAGCGCGGCGCCGTCGCCGGCACCGCGACCCAGCTCTGGAAACCGATGGTGGGACGGATCTCGGGCACGCGATTGCGCCCCGACTGCTCGCACGCGGCCACCGCGACGCGGCGCCAATGCGCCTCGCGCCGCGCGGCGCGCTCTCCCGAAAGGCGCACGACGCTGCGCTCGCACACGATCGGCTGCACCCAGGACACGCCCAGCTCGACCGTCTTCTGGATGATCCAGTCCATCTTGTCGGCCTCCGGCAGCCCCTGGACGATGCCGACGTTGAGCGGCGATTCGGCCTCGATGTCGCGCCAGGCGCCGACCTTGACGTCGACGCGCTCCTTGTCGATGCGCTGGATGGTTGCGTCGTACTCGCCGCCGCGCCCGTCGAACACGATGATCGCGTCACCGGCCTTCAGCCGCAGCGCCCGGCCGACGTGCTGCGCGGCCTCCGGCGGCAACGTGAACTGCGCCCCGGGGCCGAGGCGCAAGTCGCAGCGGATCCGCGCAATCGGCATGCGCCTAGAAGCTCATGCACGCGGCGCTGAGGATCCCGGCCGCGAGCGACAGCGAGCCGAGGAAGAAGCCTTGTGCCGAGTTGCCCGCCGGGATGTCCTGCGTGATCGAGGGAATCATGAGCTTCACGGCGACGAAGGCGGCGAGCTGCACCAGCAGCGCGATGAATCCCCAGATCGCCATGTCGACGAGGCTCACGCTCACCCGTATCGCCGATCCGAGAGGGATGACGAAGCCGATGATCGACCCCGAAAGGCTGAACGAGGCCGCGGTGTTGCCGGCGCGGATGAGCTTGATCTCCTCGTAGGGAGTGATGCGGACGTAGATCGCGATGAAGAGGCCCAGGAGGACGAGCGAGGCGCCGAGGTAGGCGAGGAAGTTGTCGAAGCCGGCGAACGAATCGAAGACCTGTTTCATCTTTAGTTCCTGCCTTTCGTTGTTAAACGAAATAATGAGGGACGAAGCGGCTGGTGTTGCGGGTGATCGGCGACTCGTCCTCGCGGATACCGATGCCGGCGGGCTCCTCGCCGACGATCCAGGAGCCGATCACCGTGTGGTTGCCGTCGAAGGTCGGCAGCGCGTGATAGGCCTGCCAGATGTGGCCCTCCTCGCCGTATTCGCCGGGCGCCTCCAGCGTGCGCCCTCCCGAGGTGATGGAGACGTTGGCGCCCTCGCGCGAGTAGAGCGGCTTCTTCACGAAGTCGGTGGAGAAGCGCCCCGGCTCGAAGCTCGCGGCGAGCAGGTTGGGGTGGTCCGGGAACATCTCCCAGAGCACCGGCAGGATCGCCTTGTTCGACAGCAGCATCTTCCACGGCGGCTCGATCACCTTCATGCTGCGCCGAAGGAGGTTCGCGCCGAATTCCTCGCGCACCAGCCATTCCCACGGATAGAGCTTGAAGAGCGCGGCGATGGCGCCGTTGTCGAGGTCGACGAAGCGCGCGCCGTCCCAGCCGATTTCCGAGATCGCGATCGGGCGGGCATCGATGCCGGCCTGCGTGGCGGTGTCGCGCAGGTAGTCGAGCGTGCCCTGATCCTCCTGGGAATCGTCCACACAGGTGAAATGCACGCTCGCGCCCATCACCGGAAGTCCCGCGCGCAGCTCCTTCCAGCGCTCGATGAGCTTCTCGTGGATGGAGTTGAACTGGTCGGCCTTCGGGAAGACCTCCTGCATCCAGTACCACTGCACGACACTCGCTTCGAGGAGCGCGGTCGGCGTGTCGGCGTTGTACTCGAGCATCTTCGGCTCGCCGTGCCCGTCCCAGGAAAGGTCGAAGCGCCCGTAGAGCGACTTCTCGTCGTCGTCCCAGGACTGCTTGATCAGGGCGTGGAAGGGCTCCGGGATGTGGAAGCGGCCGTAGTCTCCCTTCTCGATCACCGCGCCCGCGGCGTCGATGCAGCGCGCCTGGAGCTCGCCCGTGGCCTCCTCGAGCTTGTCGATCTCGGCGGCGGAAAAGCGGTAGCAGGCGCGCTCGTCCCAATACACGCCGTCCAGCGTGTGGAAGTAGAACCCAAGCTCCTCCACCTTGTGGGGCCAGTCCGGGCGGGGTTCGCGTCTTTCGCGCTGCATCGGGGCCTAGCTCGCCGAGGAGTGGCCGGTGGAGCCGAAGCCGCCGCGGCTCACCCCGGAGCTGCCGATCGAGCGGGTTGTCGAGCCGCGCGTGCCGCTGGTCCAGTTGGAGGAGCCGGCGCCCGAGCGGTACGGGTACGTCGGTCCGTACCAATAGCCGCTGCCCGCGTGGCGTGGCTCGGTGGCGCGAGTGCAGTCCTGCGGCTTGTTACCCCAGTCGGCGAGGCAGTCCTCGCGCGTGGCGTAGACGTCGCGCCGATGGTCGTCTTCCGAGTTGCAGGCCGAGAGCGCGGCCACGCCGATCAGCACCAGCGTCACGCGACCCGACGACTTGCGCAGCTTCTTGAGCATATTCCCTCCCCGGAACGGCTCTGCTACGGCTTCGAGGCTACCAGCGAGCGAACGTAGTTGGGCAGCGCGAACACGGCGCGGTGGGTCTCGCCGTTGTAGTACTGGAGGTCGCCCACCTTGCGCTCGGCGAGCACGCGTTCGACCTGCTCGGGCGTAGCCGAGCGCGGATCGAGCGAGTCGGAGGCGCAGGCGAAGCCCCAGATCGAGCCGTAGATCGGGATGTGCACGAAATACGGCGTCACGAGGCTGAAGACCTGGCGCAGGTTGGCGAGCGTCTCGCGCACGCGCTGCGGATGCGAGAAGGGCGAGCCGATGTGGAGCGTGAGCGCCGATTGCGCGCTCATGGCGCGCTTGGCGAGCGCGAAGGTGGCGGGCGAATAGAGCTCCACCGAGGGCCCGACCGGGTCGGTGAGATCCATCGAGACCAGGTCGTAGCGCACCGCGGTCTGGCGCAGGTACTCGAGGCCGTCGCCCACCGTGACCTTGAGGCGCGGATCGTCGAAGACGCCGCGATGCACGCGCGAGAACCGGGCCTTGGAGATCTCGATCACCTCGGGGTCGAGCTCGGCCATGTGCACCATCTCGAGCGTCGAGTGCTTGAGGAGCTCCTCGGAGGAGCCGCCGTCGCCGCCACCGATCACCAGGGCGCGCCTGGGGGCCGGATGGGCCACCGCCGCGGGGTGCACGAGGTTCTCGTGGTAGAAGAACTCGTCGCGCTCCGAGGTCATGTTGTAGCCGTCGAGGCGGAAGATGCGCCCGAGCTCGGGCGTCTCGTAGACCTCGAGGAGCTGGAAGGGCGTGCGCCGCCGCTCGACGAGCGTGCCCTCGAAATAGACGCCGCTCGCGTCGTTCAAACGTTCGAAGATCTTCTCTGACATCGGGATTGCAGCGAAAAGCCGGGCCCCCTCGGGGGCCCGGGTCCGCGGGTTTCTAGGCGGCGCGCTTCTTCAGGGGGAGGTCGCGGCCGCGCATCACGCGCTCGACCATCACGTCGCCGGGCTTGAGGGCGCCGATGAGCGCCTTGTAGACCGCCTCGGCCTTGGCCGTGTTGTCCGAGGTGAAGTTGCAGACGTACACATCGAGCGTCGCGCCTGAGCGCTCCGGCCACGTATGGATGGCGAGGTGCGATTCGGCGAGCACCACGGCGCCCGTCGATCCGCCGGTCTGGGTGCCGTCGGCACCGTCGAACTGGTAGAAGTGGTGGCCAAGGACGGTAAGCCCGACGTCGCGGCACGCGGCCACGCACAGCTCACTCAGCTTGGCGGACGAGGCAAGCAGCTCGCCCTTCTGGCAGTTGTAGAGATCGGCAATGATGTGCAGTCCCTTCACTTCGATACCTCCTTCCAAGCAAAAGTCCGCAGGGGAGGGACTGAATCGCGCGACCTCGGGCGTACCGCAATAGCGGGACGCCCTTATGCCCAGGGCGGCGGGTGCAGTCCTACTTGCAGAGGTTTACCCAAGCGAAAAATATCAAAAATATCGCCGTGAAAAAGTGCGCAAGTATAATCGCATAAATCTCGCGCCGTAAATCACTTTTTCCCTTTTTTTCGCCAATTTCCCGCCGATTTCGCCAAAGTTTCCGATGCCCGACGCGCCCGCAGCCCGAGCTTCCCACGCCGACCTCGTCAACGCAATCCGCGCCCTCGCGATGGACGCGGTGCAGAAGGCCAACTCGGGACATCCCGGCATGCCGATGGGCATGGCCGAGATCGCCGAGGTGCTCTGGCGCCGGCACCTGCGGCACAACCCGGCGAACCCCGCGTGGCCCGACCGCGACCGCTTCGTGCTCTCCAACGGCCACGGCTCGATGCTCCAGTACGCGCTGCTGCACCTCACCGGCTACGACCTGCCGATGGAGGAGATCCGCCGCTTCCGCCAGCTCCACTCGCGCACGCCCGGGCACCCCGAGGTGGGCCTCACGCCAGGCGTGGAAACGACGACGGGCCCGCTCGGCCAGGGCCTCGCGAACGCCGTCGGCTTCGCCCTCGCCGAGCGCCTCCTCGCCGCCGAGTTCAACCGGCCGGGGCACGAGATCGTCGCCCACCGCACCTACGTCTTCGTCGGCGACGGCTGCCTCATGGAGGGCATCTCGCACGAGGCCTCATCGCTCGCCGGCGTCCTCGGCCTGGGGAAGCTGGTCGTGTTCTACGACGACAACGGCATCTCGATCGACGGCAAGGTCGAGGGATGGTTCCGCGACGACACGCCGGCGCGCTTCCGCGCCTATGGCTGGAACGTGATCGCGGGCGTCGACGGCCACGATCCCGCCGCGGTGGAAGCGGCGCTCACGGCCGCGCTCGCCCAGGCGGCGAAACCGACCCTGATTTGCTGCCGCACGGTCATCGGCAAGGGCGCGCCGAACAAGGCCGGAACCGACGCCGTCCACGGCGCCGCGCTCGGCGACAAGGAGGTCGCGGCGGCCCGCGAGGCGATCGGCTGGCGCTATCCGCCGTTCGAGATTCCCAAGCCGGTCTACGACGCGTGGGACGCGCGCCCGAAGGGCCGCGCCCTCGAAGGCGAGTGGAACGCGCGCTTCGCCGGCTACGAGAAGGCGCATCCGACCGAGGCCGCCGAGTTTCGGCGGCGTGTGGCGGGGGAGCTGCCCGCCGGCTGGCGCGCGGCAGCCGAGACGCTGGTCGCGCGCTCGATCGAGAAGGCCGAGAGCGTGGCGAGTCGCAAGGCATCGCAGCTGGCGATCGAAGCGCTCGCGCCGCACCTGCCGGGGCTCATCGGCGGCTCGGCCGACCTCACCGGCTCCAACCTCACGACCTGGTCGGGCTCGCGCACGGTCACCGCGACCGACGCCGGCAACTACATCTACTTCGGCGTGCGCGAGTTCGGCATGGCGGCGATCTGCAACGGCCTCGCGCTGCATGGCGGCTTCATTCCCTACGGCGGCACGTTCCTCACTTTCTCGGACTATTCGCGCAACGCCCTGCGGATGGCGGCGCTCATGAAGGCGCGAAACATCTTCGTCTTCACCCACGATTCCATCGGCCTGGGCGAGGACGGTCCCACCCACCAGGCGGTCGAGCACGTCTCGAGCCTGCGCCTCATCCCCCAAATGGACGTTTGGCGCCCATGCGACACGGTGGAGACGGCGATCGCGTGGATCTGCGCGATCGAGCGCTCTCACGGTCCCACGTCGCTCGCGCTCTCGCGGCAGAACCTGCCTTTCGTGAAGCGCTCGCCGGAGGCGGTCGCGGCGATCCGCCGCGGCGGCTACGTGGTGTCGGAAGGCGCGGGGGCGCGTGCGGCGATCATCGCGACCGGCTCCGAGGTCTCGATCGCGCTGGCCGCGCAACAGGCGCTCGCCGCCGAGGGCATCGCCACGCGGGTGGTCTCGATGCCGTGCACCAGCGTCTTCGACCGCCAGGACGCCTCGTGGCGCGAAGCCGTGCTGCCGCGCGGCCTGCCGCGCGTGGCGATCGAGGCGGGCGTCACCGATTTCTGGCGCAAGTACGTCGGCCTCGAGGGCGAGGTGGTGGGCATCGACCGCTTCGGCGAGTCGGCCCCGGCGGCCGACGTCTACAAGTTCCTCGGCGTGGATGCCGAGCACCTCGTCGCCGCGGTGAAGCGCATTGCCTGAAGATCCCGCAGACGCTTCGCGGTCGCGCGTCGCCTCCAAGCCGCTCGTGCGGGTGGCGACGGTCGCCGACGCCGCCGCGATCGCCGCGGTCCACCGCGAGAGCTGGCGGACCACCTACGCGGGCATCCTGCCGCTCGCCGTGGTCGCGCGCGAGGCGGGCCGCAAGAGCGAAGCCATGTGGCGCCGGCGCCTCGCGGTAAGGCATCCGGGAGCGGCGACCTGGATCGCGGAGCGACGCTCCGACGGCATCGTGGGCTTCGCCTCGTGCGGCGATTCGCGCGAGCCGATCGAGGGCCTGGACGCCGAGATCTACGCGCTCTACGTCCTGCAATCCCAACAGCAGCGCGGCGTCGGCCGGGAGCTGGTGCGCGCCTGCGCGCGCCATTTCGTGCGCCACGGCCTCTTCGGCTTCTTCCTCTGGGTCCTCAAGGCCAACCGGGCGCGGCTCTTCTACGAGGCGCTCGGGGGCCAGGAGATCGGCGAAAAGACCGAGCGCCTCGGCCGCCACGAGTACGCCGAAATCGCCTACGGCTGGCACGACCTCACGAGACTGGTCGCGAACGACTGACCCTCTCCCCCTAGGGGGGCTCTCCCTCTGCGAGAGGGAGAGGGAGCAAACGTTGGATACGCTTCGTGGTTCGGGCGCCCATCGACGATCGGCTAAAATAGTCGTTTCTCCCGCGTCACCCCAACGGAGCACCCTTCATGACCGTCCGCGTCGCCATCAACGGCTACGGCCGCATCGGCCGCAACATCCTTCGCTCGCACTACGAAGGCGGCAAGAAACACGATCTCGCCATCGTCGCGGTGAACGACCTCGGCCCGCCGGAGACCAACGCGCACCTCACGCGCCACGACACCACGCACGGCAAATTCCCCGGCAAGGTAGAGGTCGACGGCGACCACATGGTGGTCGACGGCGACCGCATCCGCGTCGTCGCGCAGCGCGACCCGGCGCAGCTCCCGTGGGGGCAGCTCGGCGTCGACGTGGTGCTGGAATGCACCGGCTTCTTCACCTCGAAGGAAAAGGCCTCCGCCCACATCAAGGGCGGCGCGAAGAAGGTCATCATCTCCGCGCCGGGCGGCAAGGACGTGGATGCGACCGTGGTGTACGGCGTGAACCACGGCACGCTCAAGGCCGCGCACACCGTCATCTCCAACGCTTCCTGCACCACCAACTGCCTCGCGCCGCTGGTCAAGCCGCTGCACGAGGCGATCGGCGTGACCACCGGCCTGATGACGACCATCCACGCCTACACCAACGACCAGGTGCTCACCGACGTCTTCCACGAGGACCTGCGGCGCGCGCGCTCGGCGACGCACTCGATGATTCCCACCAAGACGGGCGCGGCGGCCGCCGTCGGCCTGGTGCTGCCGGAATTGAACGGCAAGCTCGACGGCTACTCGATCCGCGTGCCGACGATCAACGTCTCGATCGTGGACCTCTCGTTCATCGCGGCGCGCGACACCAGCGTCGACGAGGTGAACAAGATCATGAAGGCCGCGTCCGAAAAGCCGGAATGGAGTGGCGTCCTCGGCTACAACACCGCGCCGCTGGTGTCCGTCGACTTCAACCACGATTCGCGCTCGTCGATCTTCGACGCGACGCTCACCAAGGTCTCCGGGCGGCTGGTGAAGGTGTCGAGCTGGTACGACAACGAGTGGGGCTTCTCCAACCGGATGCTCGACGTCACGATGGCGCTGATGGCGGCGAAGTAGATCCAGTGCGCAACCCCTTCACCGCCCATCCGAACGACGTCGGCGAGACTTACGCCGAGCACGGCCTCTTCGCGTCGCGCTACGGCGCAAAGATGACGCTGGGCGGACTCGCGGCGCTGGTCCACGCCGTCTTTCCCTTCCTCTTCGAGAAGACCGGCAGCCGCATCACGCGCGAGCTCCACGAGACGCTGGAAGCTTCCGCGCGCCGCGCCGCTGCCCGGCGCCGCGACGCCGTATGAAGTTCCTGAAGATGGCGGACCTAGACCTCAAGGGCCGGCGCGTATTCATCCGCTCGGACCTGAACGTGCCGCTCGACGATGCCGGCGCGATCAGCGACGACACGCGCATCCGCGCTTCCCTGCCCGCGATGCGCCTCGCCCTCGATCGCGGCGCTGCCGTGATGGTCACCTCGCACCTCGGGCGCCCGACGGAAGGCCAGTTCTCCCAGGCCGATTCGCTCGCGCCGGTGGCGAGCCGCGTGGGCGACCTGCTCGGGCGCAAGGTGCCGCTGGTGCGCGACTGGGTCGGCGGCGTCGAGGTGAAGCCGGGCGAGCTCGTGCTCCTCGATAACTGCCGCTTCAACAAGGGCGAGAAGAAAGACGACGAAGCGCTCGCCCGCAAGATGGCGGCGCTTTGCGACGTGTACGTGAACGACGCCTTCGGCACCGCGCACCGCGCCGAGGCGACGACGCACGGCATCGCGCGCTTCGCCAAGGTCGCCTGCGCCGGGCCGCTGCTTGCCACCGAGTTGGATGCCCTGGGGCGGGCGCTCGCCCATCCGAAGCATCCGCTGGTCGCCATCGTCGCCGGCTCCAAGGTCTCCACCAAGCTCACCATCCTCAAGTCGCTCGCCGCCAGGTGCGACCGGCTGATCGTCGGCGGCGGCATCGGCAACACGTTCATGCTCGCCGCGGGCCTGCCGATCGGAAGATCGCTGTGCGAGCCCGACCTCGCCCCCGAGGCCAAGGAGATCATGGTGATGATGGCCGCCCGCCACGCCGCGGTGCCGATTCCCGAGGACGTGGTGTGCGGCAAGGCTATCGCCGCGGATACACCCGCGCGGACGATGACCGCGAAAGACGTGGATGAGGACGACATGATCCTCGACATCGGCCCGAAGACTGCAGCGCGCTACGCCGCGATCCTGGACGGCGCCGCGACCATCGTGTGGAATGGGCCGGTGGGCGTGTTCGAGATCGAGGCCTTCGGCAACGGCACGCGCGCGGTCGCCGAGGCGATCGCCTCCTCGAAAGCCTTTTCGATCGCCGGCGGAGGCGACACGCTCGCGGCAATCGCCAAATACGGCGTGACCGACCGCATCGGCTACATCTCGACCGGCGGCGGGGCGTTCCTCGAGTTCCTCGAGGGCAGGACGCTGCCGGCCGTGCAAATCCTCGAGGAGCGCGCCGCCGCATGATGCGCAGCACGAAAATCGTCGCCACCCTCGGGCCCGCGTCGAGCGAAGCCTCCATCCTCGAGCGCATGTTCCTCGCCGGCGTGGACGTCGTGCGCCTCAACTTCTCGCACGGCAGCGCCGAAGACCACCTCAAGCGCGCCGAGCTGGTGCGCGAGACGTGCCGCAAGGTGGGCCGGGCGGTGGGCATCATGGCCGACCTTCAGGGGCCCAAGATCCGTATCGGCCGCTTCAAGGACGGGCGCATCACGCTCAAGCCCGGCGACCCCTTCATCCTCGACGCCTCGGCAACGATCGGCGACCAGACGCGCGTCGGCCTCGACTACAAGGAGCTGCCGCGCGACGTGCGCCCGGGCGACGTCCTGCTGCTCGACGACGGCCGGATCGTGCTCGACGTGGTCCACGTGACCGGCCCCGAGATCCACACCGTCACCCGCCACGGCGGCGCGCTCTCCAACAACAAGGGCATCAACCGCCAGGGCGGCGGCCTCACGGCCCCGGCGCTCACGCCCAAGGATATCGAGGACATCCGCACCGCGGCGCAGATGAAGGTCGACTTCCTCGCGGTCTCCTTCCCCAAGAGCGGCGCCGACATGTACATGGCGCGCGAGCTCCTGCGCGCCGGCGGCGGGCACGCGATGCTGATCGCCAAGATCGAGCGCGCCGAGGCGATTCCCGCGCTCGAGGACATCATGCAGGCGTGCGACGGCATCATGGTCGCGCGCGGCGACCTCGCGGTCGAAGTCGGCGACGCGGCGGTGCCGGCGCTACAGAAGCGCATGATCCGGCAGGCGCGCGAGCTCAACAAGATCACCATCACGGCCACGCAGATGATGGAGTCGATGATCTCGAGCCCGGTGCCGACGAGGGCCGAGGTCTCCGACGTCGCCAACGCGGTCCTCGACGGAACCGACGCGGTGATGCTCTCGGCCGAATCGGCCTCGGGGCAGTATCCGGTCGAGACGATCGAAGCGATGAACCGCATCTGCATCGCCGCCGAGAAGTCGCAGGAGGTCGCGCTCGAGAACGATTTCCTCAACCGCGTCTTCACCCGCGTCGACCAGTCGATCGCGATGGCGGCGCTCTTCACCGCCTACCACCTCAAGGTGAAGGCGATCGCCTCCCTGACCGAGTCGGGCTCGACCGCGCTGTGGATGTCGCGCCTGAATTGCGGCGTCCCGATCTACGCGCTCACCGCACAGACTTTCACGCGCTACCGCTGCACGCTCTTGCGCGACACCTATCCACTGATCGTCAAGTACGTCGGCCACGACCGCGAGGAGCTGCTCGCAGAGGCCGAGGCGGTGCTGGTGGCCAACGGGGTGGTCAAGCCGGGCGACCTGATCGTGATCACGATCGGCGAGCCGATCGGCAAGTCGGGCGGCACCAACACGATGAAGATCGTGAAGGTCGGCGAGCAGCGCAACCGCAAATAGGATCTACACCGCAGGCGAACTGGAGAAATGGCATGGACGCGAAACTGATGGCAGAAACCGCGCGCGCGATGGTCGCGCCCGGAAAGGGACTGCTCGCCGCCGACGAGAGCGCGGGCACGGCCAAGAAGCGCTTCGACACCGTCAACGTCGAGAGCACCGAGGAGAACCGCCGCGCCTACCGCGAGATGCTGTTCACTACGCCGGGGCTCCCCGATTTCGTGAGCGGCGTGATCCTCTTCGACGAGACGCTGCGGCAAAAGACGAAGGACGGCGTCAACTTCGCCGAGTACCTGAAGAAGAACGGCATCCTTCCCGGGATCAAGGTCGACGCCGGCGCGCAGGACATGGCCCTGCATCCCGGCGAGAAGGTGTCCGAGGGCCTCGACAAGCTCGCCGCGCGCATGGACGAGTACTTCAAGATGGGCGCGCGCTTCGCCAAGTGGCGCGCCGTGATCACCATCGGCGCCGGGATTCCCACGCAGGCATGCATCGACGCCAACGCCCACGCGCTCGCGCGCTACTCCGCGATCTGCCAGGAAGCCTCCATCGTCCCGATCGTCGAGCCCGAGGTGCTCCTCGACGGCGACCATAGCGCCGAGACGAGCGAGGCGGTCCACTTCCGCACGCTCGAAGCCCTCTTCCACGAGCTCGCCTGCCAGGACGTCTCGCTCGAGCACCTGATCCTCAAGGCGAGCATGTGCGTGTCGGGCAAGGCCAACGCGCGCCAGGCCGGCGTGGCTGAAGTCGCCGAGCGCACGCTGAGGGTGCTCAAGCGCACCGTGTCCGCGGCGCTGCCGGGCGTCGTGTTCCTCTCCGGAGGCCAGACCGACGAGAACGCCACTGCGCACCTCGATGCGATGAACCGCATGGGCGCGCCGTGGCCTCTCACCTTCAGCTACAGCCGCGCATTGCAGGCAGTCGCACTGAAGGCGTGGCGCGGGCAGGCGGGCAACGTCGCGGCCGCGCAGAAGGCCTTCCACCACCGCGCGCGCATGAACAGCCTCGCGGCCCGCGGCCAGTGGAACGCGAACCTGGAGAAAGCCGCGGCGTGAAGGCAGTGTACGAGACCGCGATCCGCAGCCTGCCGCTGGTGGGGCGCGGGAAGGTGCGCGACATCTACGCGGTCGGCGAGGACAAGCTGCTCATCGTCACCACGGATCGCCTCTCGGCCTACGACGTGATCCTGCCCACGCCGGTTCCCGAGAAGGGTCGCGTGCTCACCGAGCTCGCCAACTTCTGGTTCGCACGCCTCGCCGCCATCATCCCCAACCATCTCACCGGCATCGATCCCGAGAGCGTCGTGGCTCCCCCGGAACGCGACGAGGTGCGCGGACGCTCGGTGGTGGTGAAGCGCATGAAGCCGCTGCCGATCGAGGCGGTGGTGCGCGGCTATCTCGAGGGCTCGGGGTGGAAGGAATACCAGGAGAGCGGCAAGGTCTGCGGCATCGCGCTGCCGCCGGGGCTCAAGCGCGCCTCGAAGCTGCCGCAACCCATCTTCACGCCGGCGACCAAGGCCGAAGCCGGCCACCACGACGAGAACATCACGTACGAGCAAATGGCGGAGGAGATCGGCGAGGAGCGAGCGCGCCAGGTGCGCGACACGGCGATCGCGCTCTACCGCGCCGCCGCCGACTACGCGCTCACGCGCGGCATCATCATCGCCGACACCAAGTTCGAGTTCGGCGTGGATGCCGCCGGGCGGCTCAACCTCATCGACGAGGCGCTCACGCCCGACTCCTCGCGCTTCTGGCCGCTCGACACCTGGCGCGAGGGCGCGAGCCCCGAGAGCTTCGACAAGCAGTACGTGCGCAACTGGCTCGACTCGATCGGCTTCGCGCGCAAGCCGCCCGCGCCGCCGATGCCCGACGAGGTCGCGCGCCGCACGTCCGAAAAATACCAGGAAGCGCTCAAGCGCCTCGCGGCGTAAACGCGGCTTCCGCCAGGAGCACGCGCCATGGAGTTCTTCGCCTTCGACTGGATCACCCAGCCCTCCGTGTGGCTGAGCCTCGCCACGCTCACCGCGCTCGAGATCGTGCTGGGGATCGACAACCTGGTGTTCGTCGCGATCCTCACCGAGCGCGTCGCCGCCGAGCGCCGCACGCTCGCCCGTAAGGTCGGCCTCGCGCTCGCCCTGGGCACGCGCCTGGTGCTGCTCGCGATGCTCGCGTGGATCGTCACGCTCACCGCGCCCCTCTTTACCGTCGCGGGACTCGCGCTCTCGTGGCGCGACCTGATCCTCATCGCGGGCGGGGTGTTCCTGCTGGTGAAGGCGACGCACGAGATCCACAATGAAGTCGAGAGCGAGCGCGAGGGCGAGAAGCCCGCCGCGATGGCGACCTTCGGCGCGGTCGTCACGCAGATCGCCTTTATCGACATCATCTTCTCGCTCGATTCCGTGATCACCGCGGTGGGCATGGCCGACCATTTGTGGGTGATGGTGCTCGCGGTGGTCGCGGCGATGGTGCTGATGATGGCCGCTTCCACGCCGCTCGCCGAGTTCGTCTCGGCGCACCCGACGGTGAAGATGCTGGCGCTTTCCTTCCTGCTCATGATCGGCGTGTTCCTGATCGCCGACGGGCTGCACTTCCACATCCCCAAGGGCTACCTTTATTTCTCGCTCGCGTTCTCGATCGGCGTCGAGGCGCTCAACCACTGGGTGCGCAACCGGCGACGGGCCGCGCGCGGCGCCCGCGCCTAGACGCCCGGCGCGAGGGCACCTTCAGGTCTTCGCGGCGCCGAGGCTTGCGAGGATGAACTTCCATTCGCCCTCGGTCACGGGAGTGATCGAAAGGCGGTTGCCGCGCTTGAGCGTCACCATGCGCGAGAGCTCCGGATAGCCGCGCATCTCGTCGAGCGGCATGAGGCGCGTCCTCTTCACCAGCTTCACGTCGACCAGCATCCAGCGCGGGTCCTCGCGCTTCGACTTCGGATCGTAGTAGTCGCTCTTGCGGTCGAATTGCGACTCGTCGGCATGCGCCGCGCTCGCCACTCGTGCGATGCCGGCGATGCCCGGCACCTCGCAGCTCGAGTGGTAGAAGAGCACGCCGTCGCCGACCCGCATGTGGTCGCGCATGTAGTTGCGCGCCTGGTAGTTGCGCACGCCGAACCACGCGGTGGTCTGCTTGGGCGCCCGGACGAGATCGTCGATCGAGAACTCGTCGGGCTCGGACTTCATCAGCCAGTAACTCATTCAGATTCCCTGCGGTGTTCGTCCAGGCCGCACTCTCGAACCAACGGTTCAAGGCGGTCACCCACCGAGCGCCGCAGGTACGTCCGCGTGGGACGCGCACAATAGCGCTCTTGGCGAGCGTCCATGGCAACAAGCTTATCGGTCAAAGGATGTAAGCCTGGACGAACACCGCAGGAAACCTCAGAAGAGCTTCTCCTGGTCGGCGGCGAGCGCCGCCTCCACGGTCTCCTGCATTGCGGAGATTCTACGTCGAATCGCGCTTCCGTCAACTGCGTTCGCCGTGACCCCACCCTTGTTCGACACGAGCTCATGCGCGATGTTCAGCGCCGCCATGATCGCGACGCGCTCGTTGCCCGCGACCTTGCCCGTATCGCGCACTTCCTTGAGCTTGCGGTTGAGGTAGTCGGCCGAGGCGAGCAGCTGCTTTTCCTCCCCGTCGGGGCAGGCGACGCGGAACTCGCGGCCGAGCAGGCTGATCGTGAGGGCGCCCTTTTCGCGCGCGCGATCGTCGGCGCTCACGTCTCGGTTTCCGGAATCTGGCGCAGCAGCGCCTCGATGCGGGATTTCGCTGCGCCGAGCTTTTCGCCCAGGCGCGCGTTCTCGTCGGTCCGCGCGGCGACCTGCTGGCGCAGCTCGCGATTTTCGTCGCGCAAGGCGGTCAGCCGCTGCACCAATTGGGCCAGCTTCTCCTCGAGCGCGTCGAGATCGGCATCCATCCTTGGCACCCTATTGGAAAAGCCATGGCACGTCAACGTGTAAGCCGCGCTTTTGAAAGTCGTTTCGAGTGCGAAAACAAGACCATGGCGTATGATGGTCGGGCGAACGGATGCACGGGAAGCCGGTTTGAGTCCGGCGCTGCCCCCGCAACGGTAAGCGAGCCAGGCAATAGCCCTATGCCACTGCGGTCCCAGGACCGCGGGAAGGCAAGGGTGGAGATGCTCGCAAGCCCGGAGACCGGTCCGAACGCACCGGGGGAGGGCCGCTTCAGCCCTCCAGTCGAAAACCTGCGGCCTGCGGGGACGCTCGCCGCTCGATCAAGGACTCTCTCGATGAAAGCGTCATGCCTGGCGGGGCTGGCAAGCCTCGCAAGCCTGGGTGCACAAGCCCAGAGCCCCCCGTTCATCTCCTCGCAGGCCACCTTCGATCCGGTCGTCGTGACGGCCTCGCGTGGGCTCAACCCGACGGCGACCCTGCGGGACGCGGTGGTGATCACCCGCGAGGATCTCGAGGCCGCCGGGCCGCTCTCGCTCGCCGAGGTGCTGCAGCGTCGCGCCGGCGTCGAGGTCCGCGCCACGGGCGGCCCCGGCCAGCCGCAGGCATTGTTCATTCGCGGCGCGGGCTCGGCGCAGACGCTGGTCCTGGTCGACGGGATGCGCGTCGGCTCGGCCACGGTGGGCACGACCTCGATCGAGAACATCCCCCTCGAGATGATCGAGCGCATCGAGGTCGTGAAAGGCCCGATGTCGAGCCTCTACGGTCCGGACGCGATCGGCGGCGTGGTCCAGGTTTTCACGCGCGGCAAGAGCGTGCCGCATCTGTTCGCGGCAGCGAGCTACGGCAACGCAGCCGAAGGTCGCGCGTCGGCCGGCCTCGTCGCCGCGGACGACAAGACGCTGATCTCGTTCGCCGGCGGCGCGCGCCGCGTCGATGCGCCGAGCGCCACCAACGCGCGTTCGTTCGGCTACAACCCCGACCGCGATCCGTACGAGAACGCCTTCTTCAACTTGCGCGCGGCGCAACACCTGTGGCAGGGCGAGACCGTGCAGCTCGAGGCGTTCGGCTCGCGCGCGCGTACTCATTTCGACGCTGGCCCCGGCGACGATCGCAACGACCAGTCGATCGCGGGCGCGCGCCTCACCTCGTCGACGAACTTCACCCCATGGTGGGCGAGCCGCCTCGCGCTCGGCGAGGGGCGCGACCGGCTGGTGATCCACGGCAACTTTCCGAATGTCTTCGAAACGCGCCAGACCCAGGGCTCTTGGGTCAACGAGTTCGCGGTCCCCGGTGGCGCTGTGGTCGCGGGCGCCGAGACCATCCGCCAGCGCGTCATCAGCGACGAGGAACAGACGCGTTTTTCGCAAACGCGGCGCGACACCAACGCCGGCTTCGCCGGAATACGCCAGGCCTGGGAAGGACAGGGGTTCGAGGCGAGCACGCGAGTCGACGAGGACGAGCAGTTCGGGCGGCGCACGACCGGAAGCGCGAGCTACGGCTGGACCGTGCTGCCTTCCGTGGCTCGGCTGGCGGCGACCTTCGCGAAAGGATTCCGGCCACCGACATTCTTCGACCTCTACGGCCCGGTGTTCGAGGGCTTCTCGCCCAATCCGGCGCTCAAGCCCGAGCGCAGCCGCAGCCAGGAGGTGTCGCTGCGCAGCGATGTGACCGCGCCGCTGCAGTGGCGCATCACCGGCTTCGACAACCGCCTCGAGGACCTGATCGTATTCAGCCTCGCGCGGGCGACGGTGCTTAACGTCGCGCGCGGCCGCGTGCGCGGCATCGAGGCTTCCCTCGAGGGCGAGTGGCGCGGCACGCGCCTGCGTGCAGCCCTCACCGCACAGCGCCCGCGCGACGAGGACACCGGCAAGCGCCTGCAGGGGCGCGCGGAGCGGCTGGGGTCGCTCGAGCTGTCGCGCCGCTTCGGCAGCTGGACCGCCACGGTCGGCGCGGTCGGCAGCGGCTCGCGCTTCGACTCGACCGACGAATCGCCGGCTTCGCGCCTGCCGGGCTACGCCGTCGTCGACGCGCGCCTGCGCTACGCGATCGGCAAGCAGTGGGCGGTGGAGGTCGCGGCCGCCAACCTCGGCGACCGGCGCTACGAGGGCGCGGTGGGCTACGACGCGCCGCGGCGCTCCGTGCTGCTGAGCGTGAAGTTCGAGGCGTTCTGACCGGCCTCCCGCGCCGGTCGAGAACCCGACCTCCCCGAACCGCGCACCTCCTGGCGCTTCAAACGCGCAGGTAGTGCCCGCGCACGGCGAATGAGGCCCCGAACTTGGCCTCGCGCCCGGCATCGTGCAAGAGCAGTCCCGGGGCTTCGGCGATGTACTCGGTGATCGCCTCGAGCGGGCCCGGGCCGTGCCCGGGCCGCACCGGGTGGCCGTTGACGATGGTGTCCTCCACCACAAGATAGTCGCCCTTGCTGAGCGCCGGCACCCACGCGTGCAGCTCGCGCAGCACGTGGTCGCGGCGGTGATCCGCGTCGAGGATCAGGAACAGCGCGCCGCGATCGCGCGGGAGCAGCGCCAGAGCTCGCGCCACCACGTCGGACGCCGCGCTGTCGCCAACGAGGAAATGAATGCCGTCGTGCGAGGTGAGCTGGCGGGACGCGGCGTCGATGTCGATCGAAACTACTGGACCGCGCGCGTTGCGCGCCGCGAGGGTTTCGGCAAAGAACAGTGCCGAGCCCCCATGCCGCGTGCCCGTCTCGATGACGTGCTCGATGCGATGCTCGAAGATGATCTCCTGGTAATTCCAGATATCACTCGGCAGCTTGAGAGTGCGGATGCCGTGCCATTGCATGTTCTTCCACACGTTCGCCTCGTGGAACCATCGCACGTAGGCCTCGCCTTGCGGCGTCATGTTCAGGTCGTCCGTCATCGCTTGATTGCCACCACGCGCATGTCGCGAGGCTCGCGCAACTTGAATTGCGCCGGCTCCTGGCGGACGTCGGCGAGGCCCACCTCGGCGAGCAGCTCCTTGAGAGACTCCGGCGTGTATCCCCAGCGATGGATCATGAGCGGATCCTTCCATTTCGGATCGCCGTAGAAGACCCACATCGTGCGCTGCCCGGCCTGGTCCTCGCGTGAGTACTGCTCCGGATTCTCGAGGAACGTCCGGCAGGCGCTCGCGATGTTCGGGCACTCGACGATCATCCGCCCGCCGGGCTTGAGCACCCGTACCCATTCGCGCAGCACGTCGCGAATCTCCCAGCGCCAGAAGTGCTCCACCACGTGCACCGAGAGGATCTCGTCGGCAGAGGCGTCGGAAAAGGGCGCAAGGTCGTGCAGGTCGCAAATCACGTCGGGCTTCATGCCGGCGCGCGCCTCGACCACGTCAACGTTTACGTAGCCCGGAAGAATCTTGTCTCCGCAACCCAGGTTCAGGCGCAGAGGCCGCTCGCCGGCGTCACCCACGATTGCGGCCCATTGCCGCCCGCACTCGAAAGGCGAATGCGAGCGCGCGATTCGCCGCTGCGCCTCGCGCAGATGCTCCTCGACCCCCGCCGGATCGTCGAGCGCCGCCATCACGTCCTCGACGAGGCCCTTCCCGCCCACGGGAACGAGGTCCGCGAACGGCATGTAGGCTGGCACCGGGTCGGCGACCACGAAGCGGCCCGCCCACAGCGACTCAATGAGGCGATTGGGGCTCTTCACCGCCTTCTGCTCGGAATCGGCGACTGGGATCCATGCCAGGTCGGCCTCGGCGAGCGAGCGCCAGGTGCTATCGGTCGACCACGGGACGATGTCGACGCGCAGCTTTGCGGGGCTCGCGGCGGCAATGCCCTGCGCAAGAGCGGTGACCTCCGCCGAGGGCGCGGTGACGATCGAGAGATGAACCGGAATCCTTTCCGCAAGCGCGGCGAGCTCGCCTGATCTGTGTACCAGGCCATTCAGGTTCGACGGGTGGCCGAACCAGCTTGCGCGCAGTCGCGGCAAGCGCGGCGCGAATCTGGGAAAGCCGCGTGGCCCTTCCACGGGATCGGTGATGACAACGGCTTCGCGCGAAACGTTGCGGCGAATCGATTCGGCCATCGCCGGTGTGCTCGCAACAACCTTGTCGGCGAGCGCCGCCAGTCTGCGGAAGTGGGGACCGAATTCGGGATGCGAGAAATGGTCGTCGCAGAAATCGACGATCACCGTGACGCCGCGAACCTTCATCGCGAGCGCCAGCTCTTCGTTGGCACCGTGGAAGCTCTTGGAGATGACGAGCGCGTCGCAGGGGGTATCCATTACCACGCGCGGCCAGCCGCCGCCGCTGGGTAGCGAGGCGAGCTGCACTTGATGCCCCAGTCGCGCGAGCTGCTGCGCCGGGATGAGCACGCGATAGCGCGCCGAAGCGAGATCGGAAGTCGCGCCCTCGGGCCCCTGGCGCAGCGGCGCGACCGTCGCGAAGAGGATGCGCATCGCCTTCAGAAGCTCCCGGTACGGCGCGTCCCGAGCATGTTCATCATGAGGTACGGAAGGTACTTGCGCTTCTGGCCCTCGGGAGCGTCGGCGAGCGCGGCCATGCGGTTGTCGGCTTCGGCGTCCTTCTCCGTGACTTCGAGGAATTCGCCGGCGACGGTGGTCGAGTAGAACATGTTGGCCCAGGCGAATTCCTCGAAGAGCGTCATGACCCCGCGATGCGAAAAGCGGAAATAGTCGTCGGGATAGGCATGGTAGCGCCACACCCAGGGCACCGACATGTAGAGGCGCCCGCCGGGACGGATGAGCTTGCCGAGGTTCGTGGCGAAGATCCATGGCTTCTCCACATGTTCGAGCACCGAGCAGCAGATCCCCAGGTCGAAATATGACTCCTTGAGCGGCCCGACCGATTTCGTCAGGTCGACCACGACGTCCACGCCCTTGCCCTCGGCCATATCCACGCCGATATATTCGCCGCCGGCGTAGAAATCGCGGAAGCTCGAAGTGGATCCGTAATCCTTGCTGCCAATCTCCAGCACCGGCCCCTCGACTTTGGGAACCCAATGCTTGAGGTAGGCGAGCTGGTTGTAGTCACCCATGTCGTCGGTTGCGTCCCCGCCGCGGGGCATTTGCGGTTGAAATCGATTATCCTACCTGAGCCCCGAGTCGACGATTCGAGCGGCATCCCATTCGAGGCCTGCCTTGGTCCCCGACGCCGTCAATCTCGCGACCGTCAAACGTGTATTGGTGATAAAGCTGCGCCATCACGGCGACGTACTGCTCACTTCGCCCGTGTTCAGCGTCCTCAAGGCGCGCGCCCCGCACGCCGAGATCGATGCGCTGGTGTACGCCGACACGCGCGAAATGCTCGCCGGCCACCCGTCGATCGCAACGGTCCACGGAGTCGACCGCGCGTGGAAGCGCCAGGACCTGCTCACCCAGGCGCGGCGCGAGGGCGAGCTGCTCGGGCGGCTGCGCGAGCGCCGCTACCAGCTGCTGGTGCATCTCACCGACCACTGGCGCGGCGCGTGGCTCGCGCAGGCGCTGCGGCCGCGCTGGTCGGTCGCCCCGATGCGCCCGAGCCGGCTGTGGGACTGGTCTTTCTCGCACCGCTTCCCGCTGCCGCGCTCGACGCCGCGGCACACGGTGGAAGCCAACCTCGATGCCCTGCGACGCGTCGGCATCTATCCGGAGGAAGGCGAGAAAGGCCTCGTCATGGTGCCCGGCGCCGAAGCCGAGGCGCGCGTGGATTCGCTCCTCGCCGCGGCCGGGCTCGCGCCAAAGGGCTTCCTGCATTTCCACCCGACGTCGCGCTGGCTGTTCAAGGCATGGACCGATGCGGCCAACGCCGAGCTCCTGGCTTCGCTCGCGCGAGACGGCCACCGCATCGTCGTCACCGCGGCGCCCGACGCGCGCGAGCGCGCGATCCTCGCACGCATCCTCGCCCAGCCGATCGCGGGCGTGCATGACCTGTCCGGACAGCTCACGCTGCGCGAGATGGCCGCGCTCTCGGCGCGTGCGCGCCTATTCGTTGGCGTCGATTCGGCGCCGATGCACATCGCCGCCGCCGTCGGCACGCCGGTTGTGGCCCTCTTTGGCCCGAGCGACGAGCGCGTCTGGGGTCCGTGGCGCGTCGCCCATCGGGTGGTGGCGAGCGCGTACTCGTGCCGGCCGTGCAACAACGACGGCTGCGGCGGGGGCAAGGTGAGCGAGTGCCTCACGCAGCTGCCGGTCGAGCGGGTGCGCTCCGCGGTGAACGACTTGCTCGCGGAGCGCTGAAGAGGCGTCGAATCGCCGATAATCACGCGATGAACGCGCCGACGCCCTCCAGCCGCGACCTGTACCTGCGCCTGATGCGCCATGTCTGGCCGTATCGCGCGGCGCTTTTCGCCGGCGTGGTGGCGATGGCGGTCGGCGGGTTTGCGGACGCGGCGCTGGTCAAGATTTCGGGCCCGCTCATCGACGAGCTCTTCGTGCACCACAACCGCAGCCTCGCGATCCTCCTGCCCCTGGGCATCATCGCGGTGTTCTTGGTGAGCGGGCTGGCGAGTTTCGTCTCGGGCTACTCGACGCAATGGGTGGCGCAGCACGTGATCCTCGACCTGCGCCGCGCCATGTTCGACAAGGTGCTGCGGCTGCCTCCCGCCTACTTCGACGACGTCGCCACCGCGAAGCTCGTCACCAAGTTCACCAACGACGTGGGCAACCTCGCCGCCGCCTCGACCAGCGTGCTCACGGTGCTGGTGCGCGACACGGTCACGATCTGCGCGCTGGTCGCGATCCTGCTGTGGTCGAACTGGAAGCTCACGCTGATCGCCTTCGTGGTGATCCCGCCGATCGCCCTGGTGGTGCGCGCCTTCAGCCGGCGGCTGCGCGACATGAGCCGCGAGACGCAGCGCGCCATTGGTGGCATTGCGGAAGTGCTCGACGAGTCGATCAGCAACCAGCGCGTGGTGCGCGTCTTCGGCGGCCAGGCCTACGAAAGCGCGCGCTTCGACCGGGCCGGGCAGCGCATCCGGCGCTTCAACATGAAGCTGGCGGCCGCGGCCGCGGGGACCGTTCCCGTCACGCAGCTCATCGTCGCCTGCGCAATCGCCGCGATCATCTACTTCGCCGCCGGCCAGGCGTTCGCGGGCTCGACCGACGTCGGGCGCTTCATCGAGTTCATCGCCGCCACCGGCATGCTGCTGCAGCCCCTCAAGCGGCTCACCGGCATCAACGAGCAGCTGCAGAAGGGGCTCGCGGCGTGCGAGAGCGTCTTCGGCCTGGTCGACGAGAAACCCGAAGACGACAACGGCACGGTGGAGATCGCGCGCGCGCGCGGCGCGATCCGCTTCGATCGCGTCTCGCTCGCCTACCACGATGGCGCGCGTCCCGCCCTTCACGACGTTTCGCTCGACATCCGCCCCGGCGAGACGGTCGCGCTGGTCGGCTCGTCGGGAAGCGGCAAGTCGAGCCTCATCCACCTGCTGCCGCGTTTCTACCACCCGGGATCCGGGCGCATCACGCTCGACGGCCACGACCTCGAGGCGCTCACGCTGGGCAGTCTCAGGCGGCAGATCTCGCTCGTGTCGCAAAGCGTCGTCCTCTTCAACGACACAGTCGCAGCCAATATCGCCTACGGACGCGGCGATGCCACCGAGGCCGACATCACGCGCGCAGCCGAGGCCGCGCATGCGATGGAGTTCATCAGGACCCTTCCCGACGGCCTCGCCACGCAGATCGGCGAGAACGGCGCCAAGCTCTCCGGGGGCCAGCGACAGCGCATCGCCATCGCGCGCGCCATCCTCAAGGACGCGCCGGTCCTGCTGCTCGACGAGGCGACCTCCGCGCTCGACACCGAGAGCGAGCGGGCGGTGCAGGCGGCGCTCGAGGAGCTCATGCGCGGGCGCACGACCATCGTCATCGCGCACCGCCTCTCCACCATCGAGAAGGCCGACCGCATCGTGGTGCTGTCCCAGGGACGCGTGGTCGAGTCCGGTACCCATCGCGACCTGATCGATGCGGGCGGCGTCTACGCGGGCCTGCACCGGCTGCAGTTCGCCGGCGCATGAATCCGCAGCGCCTTCGCATCCTGCACACGGAATCCTCGCTCGGCTGGGGCGGGCAGGAGATCCGGGTGCTCACCGAGGCCCGCGGCGTATCGCGCCTCGGCCACGAGGTGCTGCTCGCCGCGCCGCCCGAGGCGCGCATCTTCGCCGAGGCCGCGCGTTTCGGCGTAGAGGCGCTGGCGCTTCCGATCGCGCGCAAGGGCCCGCGCGGAATGGCCGCCTTGCGCGGGCTCCTTTCGCGGCGAACGCTCGACATCGTGAACACCCATAGCTCGACCGACAGCTGGCTTGCCGCGCTCGCCGGCGCGACGCTCGCGCGCGCGGCGCCGCTGGTGCGCACGCGCCACATCTCCGCGCCCGTGCCGCGCAACTTCGCCACGCGCTGGCTCTATGGGCGCGCCGCCGCGCGCATCGTCACGACGGGCGAGCGCCTGCGCGAGCAGGTCGTCGCCGAGACGGGGGTGGATCCGGCGCGCGTTGTCTCGATCCCGACCGGCATCGACCTCGAACGCTACCGCCCCGGGGAACGCGATGCAGCGCGCGCCGCGCTCGGCCTGCCGCGCGAGGCGACGATCATCGGGATCGTCGCCACGCTGCGAAGCTGGAAAGGCCACGCGCACCTGCTGGAAGCCTTCGCGGCGCTCGCGCGCGCCGACGCGCGCCTCGCGATCGTCGGCGACGGGCCGCAGCGCGAGGCGCTCGAAAGGCGCGCCGCCGATCTCGGGATCTCCGCGAGCGTGACGTTCGCCGGGAACCAGGCGGACGTCGTGCCGTGGTTGCAGGCCTTCGACCTCTTCTGCCTGCCGTCGTACGCCAACGAGGGCGTGCCGCAGGCGCTGATGCAGGCCATGGCCTGCGCGCTTGCCGTGGTGACGACTCCCGTCGGCAGCATCGAGGAGATCGTCACCGACGGCGTGGACGGCGTGATGGTTCCACCCGCGGACCCCGCGCGGCTGCGCGCCGCGCTTTCCGCCCTCCTCGACGACGCGGGCCGGCGCCGCGCGCTGGGCGAGCGCGCACTGGCGCGCGCGCGCGAGCGATTCGGCGAGGCTCGCATGGTCGAAGGGATGGTGCGGGTTTTTCGCGAAGCGGCGGTCCTGCGCGGTGCACCGGGAGCGGCCCATGCGCGTTGAGCTGGAACATCTCAAGCTCGTGAATTGTTGCCAATTGTCATGTGATCCGTCCCGAGGGGCGCCGGAACTCCCCGCGCAGGGGCGGGTCACGATTTGAATATGCGCTTCTCCCTGCACTGTTGGCTTCGCCTCGCCGCCCTCGCCCTCGCCTCGTGCGCAGCCGCCGTCGCGCTCGCCGCGCTTCCCGTCGTGCCGGGCGAGCCTTCGAAGACGCCCAAGGATGCCGCCGGCGCGCCGGTGCTGCGCCTGGGTGGCGCGCGGGCTCCGCGCGTGGTGCTCCCACAGCTCGAGGAGTCGGAGCTGCAAACGGTGCGCGAAGCCAACCAGCGAACGCCGCTCAAACGCCTGGCGATCGGCGTCGCGCGCTCGATTCCCGTGGGGGCGCCCGCCGCTGCAGCAGGCCTCAAATGGACCCCGGTGGATGGCGGCTACGCGGCGCGGATCGAGGTGAATTCTCCCCAGGCCGGCGCGCTGCGCGTGGCGCTCGATCTCGCCGGCGTGCCGGGCGACGTGGAGATGGTCGCTTTCGGCTCCGACGATCCGGCGCGCCTCGCGGGCCCGGTGCGGGTCGCCGACATCCCGGATCGAACGGCCCCGTGGTGGTCGCCAATCACCGACGGCGAGACGCAGACGATCGAGTTCTTCGTCCCGCGCGGCGTCGATCCCGCGAGCCTCGGCCTGAAAGCGACCGCGGCCTCGCACCTCTTCACCAACCTCTCGAGCGGGCTTGCCAAGCGCGTCTCGGAGATCGGCCTGTCGGCCTCGTGCAACGTCGACGTCAAGTGCTCGAGCCTCGCATCCTCGCAGGCCTTCCTCAACGCGCGCAACGCCGTCGCGCAGATGGTCCTCGTCGACACCGGCGTCACCTACCTTTGCACCGGGACGCTGCTCAACGACACCGATCCCGCGACGCAAACCCCGTGGTTCTACACCGCCAATCACTGCTTCGACAACGAAAAGACTCCGCTCAAGACGCCCGCGCAGATGCAGGCGGTCGCCTCTACGCTCAACACGTTGTGGTTCTTCGAGGCCGCGGCGTGCGGCTCGCGCTTGGCGCCCAACTTCACTCAGCTCGCCACCGGAGCGCAATTCATCTTCAACAGCCCCGGCGCCGATTCCCTTCTCGTGAAGCTCAACAGCGCGGCACCGTCGGGCGCGTTCTTCTCGGGTTGGGATCCGAACGGCCTGCCGATCAACTCCCCGGTGATCGCCATCACGCACCCGCAGGGCGACCTGAAGAAAGTCTCCCAGGGCACCGTCATCGCTTTCGGCAGGCCGCCCGTGGTTGGCGGGGCGATCACGCAATTCAGCGAGGTGACCTACAGCTCCGGCTCCAGCGAGGCGGGCAGCAGCGGCGGCGGAGCCTGGACCTACGATGGCATCCAGTACCTGCTGCGCGGCGCGTTGTGGGGTGGCTCGGCGTCGTGCACCAGCCCGGGCGGCACCGACTTCTACTCGCGCTTCGACGCCACGTACGCTCAGGTCTCCGCCTATCTCGCGCCCGCACCCACGTCGTCTACCGACTTCACCGACATGTGGTGGAACCCCAACGAGTCCGGGTGGGGCCTGAACCTCGTGCAGCATCCGTCGCGCACCATCTTCGCCGTCTGGTACACCTATGGCACGGACGGCAAGCGCACCTGGTACCACATGCCCACGGGGTCGTGGACGTCGACCAATACCTACACGGGGACGCTTTTTGCGACCTCCGGAGCTGCCGCGAACGCGCCGTTCGATCCCGCGACCGTGGTGCGCACTCCCGTCGGCAACGGGACGCTCACCTTCTCCGACGGCAACAACGGCACCTGGACCTTCAGCGTCAACGGCAGCAGCGCCACCAAGGCCATCACCCGCCTCGTCTACTAGGCTTGAGTGCCGCCGCGCGGCGGGCTACGCTCACGTCCATGCACGCCCCGCGATTCTCCGCGACGATCGTCACATTCCTTCCCGACGCAGCATTGTTCGAGCGCACGCTGCGTTCGCTCGCCACCGCGATCGCCAACGCGCACGCCGCCGGCCGCATCTCCGAAGCCGTCGTACACGTGGTCGACAACGGCCCGGCCCAGTCGCGCGACGTCGTGGAGCGCGCCGCTCGAGCCTTTCCCACCCACGCCGCGCGCATGGAGTTCGCGCATGGCCAGGGCAACATCGGCTACGGGCGCGCCAACAACCTCGTCCTGCCGATGCTGTCGTCGGACTACCACCTGATCATGAATCCCGATGTCGAGCTCGAGCCCGGCGCCATCGCCGCGGCGATCGCCGCGCTGGACGCCGACGCGCACATGGGAGCGGTGGCACCGTCGGTGCGCGGATCGAACGGCGAGCGCCAGTACCTGTGCAAGCGCTATCCGTCGTTGTGGGTGCTGTTCTTGCGCGGCCTCGCGCCGGCATTCCTGCGCCGGCGCTTCGCGCGCGCGCTCGATGATTACGAGATGCGCGACCTCGAGCCCGAGCGGGCCTACTCGCCCGTGCCGCTCGCGAGCGGCTGTTTCCTACTCGTGCGCACGCCGCTCTTTTCGCGCCTCGGGGGGTTCGATCCGCGCTTCTTCATGTACTTCGAGGACTACGACCTGAGCCTGCGCCTGGGGGCCGAGGCGAAGGTCGCATACGTACCGCAGGCTCGCATAGTGCACCACGGCGGCGGAGCGTCCCGCAAGGGCCTGCGCCACGCCGCCTGGTTCGTGCGGTCGGCCTTTCGATTTTTCCACCTCCACGGATGGAAGTTCGCCTAGGCAAGATCGCGCCGTAGTCCTACAGGCGTGTCGGATTCGTTCGATGGTTGGGAGAGGGCCGTGTGTCTACATTCGTTAGCACATGGTCCGACGCCCTGCGACGAATTCCAACCTGCGCGCCCTGCTCCGCCTCGCTGCGGCCGCCACCACCTGGGCGCTCGCCGCCCACGCCCTCGCTCTTCCGGTCGTTCCCGGCGAAGCCGCCGTCGCTCCCAAGGACATCCGGCAGGCCGCCATCCTGCGTCTCGCGCCCGGCAGCGGCAGCCAGGTTCGCCTGGCGGCGATGCCAGCGGCGGAGATCGAGAAGGTGCGCGGCGAGAATCGGCGCACGCAACTCAAGCGCGTCGCGATCGGGCGCAACCGCGACTTGCCGCGAGCGCTCGCCGCGGCGCACTGGTTGCCCGTGGCCGGCGGATTCGCCGCGCAACTCACGCTCGCCTCTCCCCAGGCGGGATCACTGCGCGTCGCCCTCGACCTCGCGGGACTGCCTCTCGAGACGCAAATGGTGTTTCGCGGCAGCGACGCCTCGTCGCCCCTGTGGGGACCCGTCCGCGTGGGCGATATCCCGGATCGCTCGGTGGCGTGGTGGTCGCCCGTCACCGAGGGTGATTCGCAGCTGGTCGAGTTCTTCGTTCCGGGCGCAACGGGCGCGCCCACGGTGCCACGCGCAGTGAGCGTCTCGCACCTTTTCACCACCCCCTCGAGCCGCCTCACCAAGCGCACCGCGGACATCGGCGACGCGGGCGCGTGCAACGTCGACCTGCTCTGCTCGACCGAGTCATCCTCGCCCGGCTTCGCCAACGCAGCCCACTCCGTCGCCGAAATGGTGTTCACTGCGAATGGCTACACGGTGATGTGCACCGGGACGCTCGTGAACGACACCGACGGCTCGACCCAGATCCCATGGTTCTACGGCGCCAACCACTGCTTCGACAATTCCGCGCCGCCGTCGAAGTCGAAGGACGAGATGCAGTCCGTGGCCACCACGCTCAACACTCTCTGGTTCTTCGAGTCGACCACGTGCGGCGGCGGGCCGGCCGCCTACCAGCAGCTCTCGGGTGGAGCGCAGCTCGTTTATGCCGACGCACCCAGCGACGTGATGCTGCTGCGGTTGAACAACGCACCGCCTCCGGGGGCCTATTACGCCGGATGGGATGCCAACCCGATCGCCAATGGAGTCGGCGTGACCTCCTTCCACCATCCGCGCGGTGATCTCAAGAAGGTCTCGCAGGGCACGATGGCCGGATTCGGGCCGCCGACCAGCGGCGCGCCGGACTTCATCGAGGTGCGCTGGGCGCACGGCACGACCGAGCCAGGCAGCAGCGGCGGCCCGGTATTCACCAGCGACGGCTCGACCTACTCGTTGCGCGGAGGGTTGTGGGGGGGCTCGGCGATGTGTTCGAACCTCGACGGCCTCGACTACTTCTCACGCCTCGACCGTGCGTATCCGGCGCTCGAACGCTACCTCAATCCCACGTTCGCGCCGTTCGCTAACTTCACCGACCTGTGGTGGGACCCGAACGAATCGGGTTGGGGCATCAACGTGGTCCAGCATCCGAGCAACACGATTTTCGCCGTGTGGTACACCTACGACGCCAACCACAGGATGCTGTGGCTGCACATGTCCTCGGGCCGGTGGACTTCGGCCGGCACCTATACCGGGGACCTCTACGAGACCTCGGGGCCGCCCGCGAACGGACCTTTCGACGCGACCCGGGTGCAGCGAAAGGTCGTCGGCGCCGCGACGCTTTCGTTCTCGGGCGCCAATAGCGGCACGCTGACTTTCACCTACTACGGCATGACTGGAAGCAAGAACCTGACGCGCCTCGATTACTGACCGCGCGCCGCCCGCTCCAGGAAAGCCTCGAGGGCCCTCACCGGCTCGTCGCGCTCGAAAAGGTTGCCCAGGGCCGCCTTGATGCGGCCCGACACCGCCGCGCGCTCCTCGCGATCGGTGCCCAATCGAACGGCGGTGGCGACGTACTCCTCGGGGCTCGACACGATGAGCTCGGGCACGCCCAGCAGGCGCAGCATTCCGGCGCTCTGGCGCCCGCGCATCAGGCGCCCCGGCAGCGTCACCACCGGCAGTCCGCTGGCGAAGGCGTCGAGCGACGTATTGCCGCCCGACCAATGCGGCGTGTCGAGCATCACGTCACACAACTGGTTCAGCCGCAGGTACGACTCGTGCGGCACGAACGGCTCGAGCAGGCGCGCGCGCTGTCGCAGGTCCAGCCCACGGCGTGCGAACTCCCGCTCGATGCGCGCGGCAAACGCATCCGTGAGCGCGTCGTGGTGAGACGAGAACATGAGCGCGAGCCCGCGTGGATCGCGCGCGATCACTTCCGCGATCAGCGCGTCGCTATCGGGATGGATCTTGAAGATCGATTGCGGCACGAGGTAGATGGTGCGGTCGTGGGGAAGGCCGAAGTCGGTGCGTACGCTGGCCGTCTCGGCGACGGGGTACGCGTAGCGCGTCCCGAGTCCCGGAAGCAGGGCGAGACGCTCGGTATAGCTCGCCTGCGCGCCCTCGGGCTCCATGGCCTCGCTCGAGATGAACCAGTCGATCTCCTCATGCCCGGTGGTATTGGGATGGCCCCAGCCGCAGCACTGCACGGGCGCGAGGCGCAGGCCCGCGAGCGTGAAGACCTCGGCATTCATGCCGAGCTCGGGATAGACGAGGATGTCGAGGTCGTCGGCGATGACCTGCTGCGCGAGTACGTGGAGAGGGCGCCCAGGCAGGTGGCGGAAGATATCCGCCGCGGCCTCGATCTTGCGCGAGTCCTCGGACATCCAGTCGTTGGTGTAGTAAACCAGCGACTCGAAGCGCCTCTTGTCGAGGTGCGTGATCCACGACATGAAGTAGCGCCCGGCGGTCGAGTTGAAGAAGAAGAAGCTCAGGAAGCCCACGCGCAGCCGCTCGCGCTCGCCGCGGCGCTCGCGCGGCGCGAAGAACTCCGGGGCCGCGGCCTTGAGGACCTTTTTCTGGAACTCGCCGTACCGCGCCTGCAGCGCGCGGTCGTCGTGGCCCTGGTAGGCGAGGTAGAAATTCGTCCAGCACGCCTCGGCGAGCGCGGCTTGGGGGCGCGGGAAGCGGAACCGGGCGGCATTCTCGTGCAGGCGCTCGAGGCCTTGGGCGTATCCGCTCCTCTCATCCTGGAGGGCCCCGAGGTTGCCGTAGACCTGCGGCAGCGTCAGGTTATCTCGCAGCGCCGCACGCAAGCTCTCGGGATGCCGAGCGGCGATCGCATGAAACTCCACGCGCGCCTCGTCGATGCGCCCCATCTCGGCGAGAAGGTCGGCGCGCGCCGTGCGCGCGCGGATCGTCGAGGTTGAAGGCGCCACGCGGACCGCCGATGAATACGCCGCGAGCGCTTCCGCCGTGTTCCGGTTGCGCCGCTGGATGTCGCCCACCAGGAGCCATGCCTCGACTAGACGCGGATCGCCGCGCACGGCTTGCTGCGCATTCTGCAGCGCGCCCTTCGCGTCGCCGCGAAGATTCAGCAGGCGCGCGAGGCTGAAGCTCGCTCGGCCGTAGGTGGGGTCGATCTGCAAGGCTCGCCCGAAGGCCTCCATCGCCTCGTCGATGCGCTCCAGGGCTTGCAGCGCCGCGCCGAGGTTGTTCCACGCGCGGGGGTGCTTGGGGTCAACCTCGGTGGCCGCGCGGAAGTCGCCGACCGCCTCCCTCGCGCGGCCCATGTCCATGCGCACGTCGCCGAGCTCCATGCGCGCCGGCAGCCAGGAAGGATCGGCTTCGACCGCGCGCAGGAGCAACAGCTCGGCTGGCGCGAGCTCGCCCCGGTCGTGCAGCACGGCGCCTTCGAGGAGCAGGTAGGGAGCGCGCGCGCCGCCGGTGGAAATCGCCTGGCGCGCGCTCGCGAGCGCGGCGTCGAGCTTGCCCGCCTGGTGCTCGGCCATTCCCTTCAGGTGCCACACGTCTCCCTGTCCCGCGTCGCCGGAGAGGAGCTCCTCGTAGCACGCGATCGCCTGCGCGAATTCGCCGCGCTTCATGTGGTCGCGCCCGCGCCCCAGGGCGTCGTCCTTGGTCATCATCGCGTCGAGCCCTTGCCGCACCATTGCGCCCACGCAGCGGCGAGCGCGTGCTCCCAGTCGCGCGTGAAGCGCGGCACGTCGACGGCGGGAGAGGCAAGGAGCGCCTCGCGCATCCCGTCCGCGGCCGCAGCGAGGCGCGCCGGGTCGCGGGCAAGCGCGCACGCCGTTTCCACATAACTGGCAATCGTGTCCGCGGCCAGCCCGGGGCGCGAAATGACCTCGAGGAGGGCCGAAGACTGTCGCGCGAGCAGCACGTCGCCTCGCAGGGCGACCACCGGACGCCCCATCAGCAGCGCCTCGAACGTGGTGATTGCGCCGTTGTAGGGGAACGTGTCCAGGACGACGTCGACCTCACCGTACTCGGCGAGCATCTGCGCGTGGGAAGAAGAGCCACGCAGCTCGAGCCGGTCGGGCGGCACGCCGAATGCCGCGAAGCGCTCTCGATAGTCCGCGTGCTCCGCAGGATTGTCGAGCGATGCGTTCTTGATCAGCAGCCGCGACCCGGGAACCTGCGAGACGATGGCGCCCCAGGCCTCGAGCACTGGCCGCGACACCTTCGCCATGCGGTTGAACGAGCCGAAGGTGACGCCCGACTTGCCCGCGAGCGACGGCAATGGCCGCGCCTCGGGAAGATCCGCCGGCGGCTCGTGGGCGTAGCGCAGTTGCGGCAGGCGCAGAAGCCGCTCGCTGAACGACTGGCCGTCGCCGAACGGAGAGTGCCGTTCGTCGGTGACGAAGCAATCGACCTCGTCGAGGCCGGTGGTGTTGAAGGACTCGAGCCAGCTCATGGAGACGGGCGCCGGGCGGCGCGCCATGACGCCGAGCCGATGCCCCGGCGAATGCCCGGCGAGATCCACGGCGATGTCGATGCGGTCCTCGATCATCCTTGCGACAACCTCGGCATCGCCGATTCTCCACGTCTTGCGCCACTGGACGCCGGCCGCGAGCAGGCGCTCGGTCACCTCGTCGCTTGCCTCCTGCTCGGCGTAGCAGTAGACCTCGAAGCGCGCCGGGTCGTGGCGCACGATCACCGGCACGCTGAGAAATGCCGCCGATGACTTGTGGAACCGCGGCGACAGGTAGGCGATCCGCATGCGGCGCCCGCGATCGCGGTCGTTAGCGAAGGAGCGCGTGCGGGGCACTTCGGGTCCCGCGTGCCGCGCCGCCCATGCGCGGTGGGCGGCGTAGATCTCTTCGCGCGAATGCAATGCACCGTACTGCATCGCGAGGAGCCGCGCGCTGTCGATCTGGGCGACGTCCGGCGGGTTCAACGCCGCCGCGCGCTCATAGCACTCGAGAGATTCGGCGTGGCGCGCCTGGTGCAGGAGTGCCGTTGCGAGGTGCAGCCACACGTGGGGGACGTTCGGGTCGAGCTCGAGCGAGCGCCGGAATTCGGCGATCGCCGCGCCGAGCAGTCCATCCTCCACGAGGCCGCGCCCCAGCGCGAAACGGCCTTGCTCCATCACGCTGGTGAGGCCAGCGCGCGCAGCTCGGCGCCGCGCTTCATGTGCAGCCGGTAACCGGACTCGGGCTCGGTGGCGCTCACGGCGGAAGGCTAGAGGAAGTCCTCGAAGTGTGGCGACAGGCGCTCGAAGAACCAGAGGCCCCCGAAAAGGACTCCCACGGCGACCAGGGCAGCGAGCGCATCCCCCGCCACCGGCCCGCTGCCGAGCAGGAGCATCTCGCGCAGGCGCTCGGAGAAATACGCGAACGGGCTGATACTCACCCACCCCCTCAGCCATTCGGGGACCATCGAAACGGGATAGAGGATGGGGGTCGCGTAGAAGAGGAAGACGAGCAGCGAGGCCACCCCGTGCTCCACGTCCCTCAGGACGGTCTGCAGGGCCCCCAGGATGGCCGCAATGCCGGTCGCCACGGCGAGGTAGGGGATCAGCACCACCAGGGCCACAGGGAGCATCTGCAGGTGAATGGGCTCGCCCCAGAGGGCGAGGGCCACCAGGACGGCGACGAACCCCGCGCCGTGGACGGCGTAGCTCGCGAGGACCGCCGAGTAGACCAGCAGGTGGCGCGGAAAGGCCACCTTGGCGATCAGCCCGGCATTGCCCTGCAGGGACCCCATGCCCCGGGTGAGTGCCTCGGTGAACATGGTCCACGGCCAGAGGGCCACCGCGACGAAGGCGGTATAGCTCGCCCCACCGTAGTTGGGCGGGACGCCGACGCGAAAGACCTGGCTGAAGACAAAGGCGAAGAGGAGCAGCTGCAGCAATGGGTGGGCGAGCGTCCAGCCCAAGCCGGTGACGCTACCCGCGTAGCGGGAGAGGATCTCACGGCGCGTGAACGCCAGCAGCAGCCAGCGCCAGCGCGTGGGAACGGCCAGGTCCGCGAAGGAAGACATCGGGGTCGCGCCGGGGCCGGGGCCTCAGGCGACCGCCGCCTTGGCCCGCTGCTCGACCTTCAGCATCGCGTCGCGCTCGGCGAACCACTCCTTCGCGTATTCGCAATCGCGATACTCGTGGAAGTACGGCCCCCCGATCGTGAAATGCACGAGGGCGGCATCTGCCCGCGGCGCGTCGTAGCCGACGAGGTGGTTCCAGCGGCCGGGGATCTCGCCGATGAGCCGGTCGTCCTTCAGCCACTTGAACTGGTGCAGTTCGAGTCCGCTCGCCGAATCGACGTACTCGGGCGTGAGCGTGGTGCAGCGCTCGCAATTCATCAACATCACGCTCGACCAGTTCTTCTTCTCGTACTTCGACTGCCTGGCCCCGAGGAATTTGACCTCCTCCTTGGGAACATGGTGGTGCTTCACCACCTGCACGGCATGACGCTCGTCGCGCAGCGCCCAAAGGCTGGCGATGTCATCGAGCACGAGCATGTCGCAGTCCATGAAGATCGCCCAGCCGCGATAGTCGCACAGCCACGGCGTGAGGAAGCGCGAGAAGGAGAAGTCCGTGGACTGGAGCGGATTTCTCTCGCGCCGGTGGACGCCTCGCAGCTGCGAAAGCATCACCGGGACGATCGCGACCGGCTGCGAAGCGCGCGCGTTGATCGAGTGGGCGAGGACGCCGTACGCGACAGCCTCGCGGGGGTCGTAGCCGACGAAGACCCGGATCATGGCCGGCCAGAGGGTCTCAACGCCGGTCGACCTCCACGCGGGGAAGCGACTTCAAGTCGACCTTCACCTGGAGCTTCTCGATGTTTTCCCTATGCACGGCGTTGTTGGAGTCGCTGCGCACCGCGTCGATCGCTTCCTCCCGCTTGGCATTGACGATCTTCTGTGCCTCGGTGGCGATGATCTTGTCCTTGACCTCTTCGAAGGGGCGCATCTTCCCCGGCTTGCGGTCGACCAGCCGGAAGATCTGGAATCCCCTTTCCGTTTCCAGGGGTTCCCCGACCTCACCCGCCTTCATCTTCTCCAGCTGCGTCCATGCGGTCAGAGTGAACGAGCCTGGCGGCCTGTAACCGAGACTGCCGCCGTTGCGCTCGAGGTCCGGGTCGTCGCTGTAGAGCTTCGCCACGGCGAGAAAATCCTTCGAGCCCGCGGTCGCCTCCCGGTAGGCCTCACGTGCGCGCTCGGCCGCCATTTCGCGAGTGCGGCCGCGCAACCCGACGAGGATGTGCTGCACGCCGACGGTCTCTCCTACCGTGAACCGCTCGGGACTCGCCTTGTAGATCTCGAGCGCGCGCTTCTCGAGGTTAGGCATCACGATCTTCGGCACCACTTCGCGCTCCATGTAGCGATCCGCGAGGATCGAATCGGCAGCCTGGCGGATACGCGCGAGGACTTCCGGATCGTCGGCCAGGCCGGCGCGGCGCGCCTTTTCCGCCAGCATCCTGCGCACCCACAGGCCATCCACGGTCTTGGAGATCTTGTCGAAGCTGGTCAGGAACTCCATCCGATTGTCGTCGGGGATGATGTTGGTGTAGGCGATGAAATCGCTCGTGCTCAGACGCACATCGCCGTTGACCACCAGGGGGGGGTCCGCGGCCGGCGCGCTGTCGGCGAATGCCGGACCACCGCCGAGCGCGAGGGCGGCCGCGAGCGCCGTCAATCCATTCCTCATCGTAGCTCCAGAAAGAAAAAGGGAGGCGGGAACCCCCGCCCCCCGGTTGCACGTGGAAGAACTTAGTTCGGGCCCCAAGTTGTCGTCGAAGAACAGCTCCCGACAGGACACCCGTATCCAGAGTTCGCCGTGGCCGATCCCACGTAACGGAGGTTGACGTACCACGTTCTGCCATCGTTCGGCACTTTGCACGTGAGGTAGTCGCCTGCGGTGTTGTAGTACAGGTGGCCCAGGACGCCGCCGTCGCCGTAGGCGTGGCACGGCTGCCACGTCTGGTTGTACTGGTTGGTCGCCGCATCCGCGCTCAGCGAATAGCTGAAGTCGCCCGGGCACGGCGCGAGCGCGGCTTCGATGGTCTGGGGATAATTGAGGTACCCGACGAAAGTGATTCGCGCGGCGGCGACCTGAACCCCGTTCACCGTGGGAAACGGGATCGCGAAGATCTGCCCCATGCTCGCGCTGTCGGTGAAGATCGTTTCAAACCCGGCTGTTCGATACCCCGTAACCACATTGCCAGCGTTGTCTTTGAGCGGTGTCTGGTTGAGCGGCGCCGTCACCGTCGGACATCCCGCCGGTGTCGGCGGTGTCGGTGTCGGCGGTGTCGGTGTCGGCGGTGTTGGCGTCGTCGTGGCCGTGGTCGAATACGCAATCGTTGCCGCGGACCCGATCGTCGCAGTGCCGGGCGTCGGCGGTCCGCCGGTCAGCGTCACAGTGCATGATCCGGCGGCCGCGGACATGGGCACGATCACACCAACATTATTCTGCGAGACGCCGGCGGGGAAAGAGACGGAGGCATACTGCGACGCGCCAAGAGGGCTCGCCGGCAGGCACGGCGAGCCGACTAGAAGATACACTCCGCCCGCATTGGTGGCGGGGAAGGTCACGCGCGTGAAATTGACCGCGATGGTTGCGGTGGTCGTTGCCGTGGCCGACGACTGCACGTTGTAGGTCGGCAGGTTGAATGCGAACGTATCGTTCGTCGCCGTCGGGTTGCTCTGCGGCGTGTTGCAGAAGAGCGTCAGCACGCCGGCGATGTACTGGAAGTCCGAGTAGTCGCAGACCGCGGAGCCATCACCCTTCTTGGCTGTGCCAGCGGCCGCGGCATCGATTGGAACAAAAAGCGCCACGGCACTCAACGCGGCCATGGCAGTAAATCCACGATTAGGCAGTTTCATTGAATCTCCAGTTCGCCCGTAGGGCGAGTTGCGGCGCCTGATGGTGGTGAATTATAGCTTTTGTGTCGCATCTTGGAAAAAAAAACAGGCGGGCTTTCGCCCGCCTGTCGATCGTTTCCACTTTACAACCGTAATCGTCTCTTTTCTTCTTACGGCAGGATGATCGTCCGATAGCCGTGAGCGAAATTGCTCTCGAACAGCACGGAGCACGTCGTCGCACCACCAGCCGTCGTCGTGCAAGGCAGCGTCGCGTTCTTGAAGCTGCGAGCCATGAAGCCCGTGACCGGCAAGCCGACGAACGTGTGCGCACCTGCGACCACCGCACCAACCATCGGCAACCTCTGGCCAGCAACGCTGTTCAAGCCTCCGGCGGGACTCTGCGAACGTGCACCCGTGAAGGTGATCCGCGCCCACCCGTTCGAGAAGCTGCTGCTCGGCAAGCTGACCGCGACTGTGTTGATCGAGCCCAGCACTCCCGACACCGACCCCGTGGCATTGGTCGGGCCGCCGTTGCGGATGCTGACGACGGTCGACTCGAAGCACAGCGGCGGAGTGTTGGGCGGCGTCCCTGCCGGCGAGATCGACGTCGTGGATCCCGTGTTCTCGTCGCGGTTCCAGAAGGAGAACAAGGACGGCTCGCACGCGCCGGCGGTCGTGATGTTGTTGCTGAACGGGTTGCGCGAGGAGATTCCGTTGAAGAAGTCCCGCTTGCCCGGGAAGGTCAACACCCAGTCCGTGTTCGACGCCGTGTTGGCGTCGAGGATGTACTCGTTCGACACCGACGAATGCATGAACACTGCGGCGACAGCGCGCGAACCGGCCTGGACCGGGGCGGTGCCCGGACCCCATGTGTCCTGGTAGGCGCTGCCGTTGGCGAGCACAAGGCTCACTGGCGGGGTGGCGTCAGTCAGGGCCGGCCCCAGGTTTCCTGTGCCGTTGAAGACCGCGAGGGTTGTGAACGCGTCCAAGGCATCGGCCGTGTAGCCCATGTCGGCGCCCGTAACCGTATTGATGAGCGTGACGGTACCCGTCAACCCGCCCGTCGGGGGCAACAGCGGTGCGGCCGGAACGAACACAGTCGCCGGGCAGCCAGGAGGCGCGCCGGGGACGACGTGCGTGACAGCCGTGGCATCCGCGCCCGTCAGGGTGACCATGTCGAACACTTCGATATAGCCCTCGCGCGTGCGGTCGAGCGACGTATCGCTCTGCGGCAACGAATCCGGGGATACCGAGTAAATGATGTTCCGGAAATCGAAGAATCCGCTCGCGCCGAAGTTCGGCAGCGTGCATGACGTGTCGCCCACGGCGTTGATGCGCGCCGGGTCGGTCGCGTTCGGGCCGGAGGCCGTAATCACCGCGACGTACATGTCATTCGGAGACAGGAAGATGTTATGGTCCTCGACCTCCGCGCTGGTCTTGCCTTCGCGGAAGCGGATCTTCAGGGCCTTCGCCGCCGACGTGGTGTTCACGATCGTGACGTAGGTCGAGAACCCCGCCTGGACCGTGTAGTACGGGTAAATCAGCACTTGGCCAGTGTTGTCCGGATTCTTGTACACCGCCTCGGCCGTCGTGGCGACCGCTCCCAACCCGGCGAGCACCGCACACGTCAGGGCCTTCCTTTTGAACGTGTTCATGTTTTGGTTGACTCCTTTGTCAAGTAAAACCAGAGTGATCACTCTGCTCTAGAGGTACAACGGACGGATATTAAACTATTTCCCATGACGCTTTCAAACCCATTTGCGGTGTTGCCGAACCCTTCCTAGCGCTCGTAGAAGTACCACCAGCCCCCCTCCACGCGCACCCATTTTTCCCTCAGCGGCGAATTGAACGCTCGTCCACTGAATACGACGCCGATCGTCAGGTCGACCTCGCACAAATCGCGGGTCTTGCAGTTCACCTTGTCGACCCTCGCGGTCCTCCACAACCCCGGCTTTATCCCGGCTACGTAGGATTCCCTCGAGACGACTTCCCGAGCTACCGGGCTCAGGTACTCGTATGCCCCCCTGATATCGCCCTTAATGAACAACTCCCAGCGCGCCTCGGCCCTCTCCTTGATCACCTCTTCGTCGGTGCGCTTGTCGACGAGGGCGCAGCCGGCGAGCGCTACAGCGCCCATACAAGCCACGATACGAAAGACCGAAAACAACCGCATTACGCTCAAGTTCAGCAACTAAAGTTCTCCGCAGATTATGCGACGTGCGAAGAGAGAGTCAAGACTTTTTGCAACACTGTAGCATTTTTGCAACTGCCATCTCTCAAGTCACGCGAAGTTTATACTCTAATCGCACGATTAAAAAGGGGTTTTTGAAGAAGGTCCGGTTTCAGTGGGTGAGCCAAAACACGGGCCCGACGCTCAATCGAGGATTTGAGCCGGAAAATCAATGCATTATAGCACGTAGGCCACTCATAAACCAACGTTTTCATCGATTTTCACCGGTAGACCCCTTGATCGGGGGCAGCAGCGATTTGAGCGATGGCAGCTTCTCGCGCAGCTCGTTGGTGACCTCGCGGGCCTGAGCCGCATCGCTCACGATCTTGGGCGTGATGATGAGCACCAGCTCGGTCCGCCGCTTGTTCAGGGTCTGCTTGCCGAAGGCCGCGCCGAGAATCGGGATCTTCGACAAGAGGGGGATACCGCTCGTCCCGCGGCTGTTGTCCTCGCGAATCAACCCGGCGAGCACGATCGATTCTCCCGAGGAAACGACGACCGTGGTCTGGGCCGAACGCGAGTTCACCGTCGGATTCGGATTGGCCGAGCTGATGGTCGTCAGATCGGGAACGCTCACCTCCTGGTTCACGTCGAGCGTGACCTGTCCGCCCGAATCAGCAAGATTCCCGTCTCGAGGTACTGGAAGCTGTTCAGCACGCCGGTGCCCGTACTCACGCCGGTCTGGGTCTGCGTTTGCACCGAGATGCGGTCGCCCACCTTGATCTGCGCCTTCTGGTTGTCGAGGACCATGATCTGCGGGGATGCAAGCGTCTGTGCGCGTCCATCCTTGCCGAGAGTATTGAGCACCGCGCGCACCTCGCCTCCGGCAAGATTGACAAGCTGGAATACGGGCGTGGAGAGCGGAACGCCGGTGACGTTCGCGGCGGTCGAGGGCAGCCCGCCGAGATTGAGCTGCCCGGACGTGTTGTTGCGCGTGTGGATGAACCACTCGAGGCCGAGGCTCAGGTCATCCGAGAGCGTGACCTCGGCGAGCATCACCTCGACCAGGACCTGGCGCGGAATCACGTCGAGCTTCTTCAGCGCCCCCTCGATGATCTCGTAGTCGGCCGGCGCAGCGAGGATGAGGAGCGAGTTGGTGTCCTTGTCGGCGATCACCCGCACCTCGGTCGAGGTCGTGCCGGCCGCGCCCGGAAGCTGGAAAGTGGTCGCGCCGGGCGCGGTCGTGGCGGCTGTCGCGGTGGTCTGGCCGGGCTGGGGAGGCGTCGTGGTGCTGCCGATCTGCGCCGGCCGCGCGCCGGGCGCAAGCGTCGGCGCGGTGGTCGATGTGCGGCGCGCCGAGAAGAGGTCGCTGATGAGCTGGGCCAGGTTCTCAGCCTTGCCGTTCCTCACCTGGTAGACAAAGAAGCGCGTTCCGCCCGAGGTTCCGCCGATGGTGTCGAGCTTCTCGACCCAGAACTTGGCGACCTCCAGGTATTTCGGTTGCGTGGTCACCAGCAGCAATGCATTGAGCCGCTCGATCGGGATTACGCGCACGATGCCCGCCAGCGGCCCCTGAGCCTGCCCCCCGAAGACCTTGTCGAGGTCCGCCATGAGCGTCTTCACGTCGGCGCTCTTGATCGGGAAGAGCCCCACGGAGTAACCGGCGAGGAAGTCGACGTCGAAAAGCTCGATCGCGTCGAGCAGGTGGCGCATCTCGCGCTCGGTGCCCGCGAGAATGACGAGGTTGCGCACCTCGTCGACGCGAACGGTGTTTTCGGGCGCGAAAGGATCGAGAAGGCGCGCCATTTCCTTCGCACCGACGTAGCGCAGCGGCACCACGACGACGGAATAGCCGCGCGGAAGCGGCGCGCCGACCGCTCCGAGCTGGGGCGAGAGAGATCCGCGCACCGCGGTGACGGGCAGGATCTTGTACAGGCCGTCCTCGCGCACCGCGGCGGCATTGTTCTGTCGCAGCAGCATCTCGAGGGTCGGCAGCAGGTCCTTGAGCGCTATCGGCTTGACGGTCCTGAATGTCACGGTCCCCGATACCGCGGGATGCACCGTGTACGACTCCTTCAGGTAGTCGCCGAGGATCACCTTGGCGACCTCGCGGACGTCCGCGCTCTCGAAGTTGAGGCTTGCCTCTTCCGGACCGGCCGGGGCCTGCGCCGGGATCGGCTTCATGTTGAGAAAGAGGCCAGTGCCGGGATACGTCTTCGCCCCCGAGACCTGCGCCGGGGTCGCAGGAGGAAGCATAGGGCCCGCCCCGGTCACGGCCACCGGCGCTGCCGGAGTCGTCGCGGTGGCCCCGTGCTCCGGCGTCCTCAGGCTTTGCGGAAGCATTGAACAGCCGCCGATAAGCAGGACCAGGGCACACAGGCTGACGATTCGATGTCGTGACATGGTTCTTTCCACGGATGGTTCCCTGGGTCTCATTGGGCGATCCCCGAAGAGCGCCGGGCGCGGCGGCGAGCGAGCAGTTCTTCGGGCGTCAACGGAGCCGTGGACGACTGTGCGCCCTGCGCCGGTTGCACGGGAGCCGAGGGTGCCTGCGGGGCTGGATTGTATCCGGGCGGCGCGAAAGGCCCGGCTCCGGTGATCGCGTGTCCGACTGGCGGCGCAAAGGGGTTCGGAAGGGGGGCGGCCTGAGGCGGCGGGGCAACGATCGTGCCGGCAGCGCCAGGCGCGGGGACCGGTTGCGGCGGCGCAGGCGGGCCCTTCTGCACCGTAAGCACGAGCTCCTCGCGATCCGGGCCCTGCGCAAGCACCACCCGGTCCGGCTCGACGCTTGCAAGGGTAAGCCCGTTGACGTCCCGTCCGCGTTCGATACGATGCGTGCGGCCACTTGCCTTCTCGCGCAACAGGGCAATGCGGGTATCGCCATGGATCGTCACGCCCTGCAGGATGAATTGTCCCTTCACCATCGCGCTTTGCTGGGTAGGGGCCTCCGGCGCGGGCCTGCGAGTCGGAGTGAACAACGGCCGGGCCGCGGTCTCGGGATAAGCCTGCTCGGGGGCCATGGTCACGATCGGCGGCAGCAGCTTCGACTCGGGGGGGCCGGCGCGGCTCGCTTCTGGAATCCGCGCCGTCGTCGAGCCCAGCGCGAGCTCCAGCGCGATGATCACGGCAAGCAGCGCCGCGACTACCGCGAGCGCGGCGAGCATGGGGTGGCGCTGGACGAAAGGCATCAGGAACCGGCCGGCGCATACCCGGACACGTCGAGCTGGACGAACATTTCCGGCTCCTGGCCCGGCTGGGGACGGAACGTCGACGGCACCGTCGTCCTCACTGTGAGATTGTCGACGAAGAGGTAGGGCACGTTGGTCTCGATCGCGTTGAGGATCTTGCGCACCGCGAAGATATTCCCGGTGAGTTGCACGTTGACGCTGATCTGCCGATAGCGCCCCTCGTCCTTGTATGTCGGCGCCTGCATGGTGATCAACCGGCCTCCCCCCGATTCGATCAGGCCTCGCAGCGCCTCCGACGCTTCCGCCGCCGATAGCGCGGGGCCGCCACTGCGCAAGTAGAGCTTGCGCGGCTCGCCGGCGCGAATGGCTTCGAGCTGCCGCGTGAGGTCCCCGCGCGTGGCCGCGATCCGGCCATAGCGCTCGGCGAGGCTGGTGTTCTCGGCAAGGGCTTGCTCGTAGTGGCGATAGAGGAGCCAGAACGGAAGGCCGATGACCACGACGACCAGCGCGCCTGCGGCGAGCAGCAGCGTGAGCGCCAGGCGGCGGCTCTGGACGGGGTTCAGGTTGGCGAGCGCCACACTCAAGTCCTTTTCATTTCGCCGGCACCACGAGAACCGTTTGCGCGACCGGCCGCGCCTCCGGCATCGGGCGGGACCGCACCTCTGCGGCGATCACGAAGCGCTCGGTGTTCGGGGTGGCGCCGCGAACCACCGTGCCCCTCGGCGCGGCGTTCTTCATCAGCGTGGATTGCTCGAGGACCTCGATCAGCTTCGACGACGATGGTGTCTCGCCGGAAATCTGCACCTCGCGGACCTTGCCCCCGGTCTTGACGTCGAATTGCTGCACCCACGTATTATCCGGCAGAAGCCGCGTCACCTCCTCGACGATGGCGAGCGCGGGATAGACCGCCTGCTTCTTCGCGGTCACGAAGTTGTGGTCCGCGACTTGCCTCTCGACTTCGCGCTCGATGGCTGCGGCCGCCTCGGCCTCCTGCTTCGACTTGCTCAGCTGGGGATGCAGGTCGATGATCGCCTGCCGCCTCTGCCACGCCGGGAGCAGCAGCGCCGCCACGAGCAGCAGCGCGACCAGGCCGACAAGGGAATACTGGATCATTCCCTCGCCCGAAGTCTCGCGCTCCCCGGGCTGGCCCTGCGGCAGCAGGTTGAAGCTCGAGGAGCCGGTCCCCGCGTCGTCGCTCACCGCGACCCCCTGGGCGCTGATTCCGAGCGAACGCAAGTCGGCGAGCCGCTCGTCGATGAGCTCGCGGCGGGCCACGGCGATCTGCACCACGATCTGGCCCGCGGCCGGGTTGCGCGAGACCACGCGGTAGTCGAAGTAAACCTCCTCCGGCTTGAACGGCGTCAGGCGGTCCATCTCGAATCCCAGCACCTGCCCGAGATTCTCCTCGGTGGCCGCCGGCATGGTCGCGCGGCGCACCAGCGCTTCGCCCGGCGCGAGCGCGATCCGCGCGCGGCCGCGCGTTTCACCAGCCCGCTCGAGGAGCGCGCGCACAGCCGCGCGGCGCTGTACGTCGTCGGGGGATGCAAGCCCCACCGTCTCGTTCGCTCGCGCCGCCCCCCGGGCCTCGCGCAGCACCAGCTCGCCCGAGCCCAGGGACACGAGCGGCGAGTGCGCGCCCCCGCCGCGCATGGCGGCAAAGCGCTCCGGTATGAGCGCCGAAATCTCTCCCCACCACCAGCGCCAGAACGCGCCCAGCTTCTGGCGCAGCGAAGGCGCCGCCCGCGACGTCGAGTAGCCCGGAGCCGCGCTCATCGCCTCGCTCCCGCGACAGCGCCGCTCGCGGCCTCCGCGTCGGTTTCGGGGGGTGCCACGGCCGCCTGGCGCCATGCGACGTAGCTCACCGGGCGCAGCGGCGTCGGGCGCGTTACGGCCACCGCCTCGCGCGCAAACACCGTGCCGTCGGCGAGCCGCGCCTCGGAGCGCACGCTGACGACTCCGGACCTTCCGGCGCCATATGCGGCCGCCTGCGGAAGGGTCGGCAGCGGCTGTCCCTGCGTGCGTGCGGCCTCGCGGCGCGCAACGTAGTCGTCGACGACCTCGGTGGTGACCCCGGGGATGGCCAGCAGCACCTCGCGTCTCGCGAACGGGGAGTTGATTCCCGCTTGGCGTGAGAAGACCGTGATTGACGGCGCAATCCTTCGATAGATTTCGGGGCGCATGCCGAGCACCAGCTGGAGTTCCTCGATGGCCTGAAAGGGAGCGTTGGCGGGCCGATAGGAGAGGCCGGCGGCCCGGTACTCCGGTTCCTCCGCCCCATTCGGGCGCTTGAGCGAATCGGCATCGCGCCAGTCGAGAATGGCGTCGACGAGCTTCACCGCTTCGTCGTCCGCCACTCCCGCGGATACGAATAGCCCGCGAAGCAACAGATCGGGCGCGGTGTTGATGTCGATTTTAGCAGATTCATCGCGTATCTCGACCTTCACCGCCGCACCGTCGAAGCTCCAATCGTACGCCGTGCCGTCGGGCTTCCATTGTTCGGCCGAGGGGCCGATGCGGTATATCTCGAAGACCGCGCGATTCACGCCCGCGTCGGCGATCGCTTCGGCGCGCGCCATCGACGCCGAATTGCGCACCACCAGCGTCTCCGAGCGGCGCTCGAGGATGAAGCTCGACGCGACCACCAGCAGCAGGACGGCGACCCAGATCACGAGGACCAGGGCGATCCCGCGCTGCCGGAAAGGGGGCGCGCGCATCATGGCGTCGGCATCCTAGGACGGCATCCGCGCTGGAAAGCGTTCTCGAGGCATCCAGCCTCCTCCGCGAGGGCAAGTCGCACGACCAGCTCGGGAAGCAGCGTGCCGTCGGCGTCCTTGACCCGCATGCGCACAAGCAGCGGCACCCGGCCGGGATACTTCCAGGTGTCCTCCCAGCGCGGCTCGGTGAAGTCGTTCTCCGCGCCGAAATAGCCGAAGGTCACGCTGCCGATGTTCTCCAGCAGGATGATCCGCTCCGCCTGCTCGAGCGGCGCGAAATCCTTGGCGTCGTAGTCGGGCATCGCGCGGCGCATGACGAGGTGGTGAACGCGCCGCTGCGCATCGGCCTCGACGTCGAGGCCCACCAGCGACAGTCCTCCGGCGGAGATTCCCGCGGGCCTCGAAGAGGTGAACCGCAGGCTGTCGGCCTTGCCGTCGAGCGCGAGCCTCAAGATGAGCGGATCCTTCCAGCGCATGGGAAAGAGCTCCGTGAGTTCGCGGCGCAGGAAGTTCTCGGCGATGCGCCGATCGGCGACCCGACGGCCATTCGCGTCCCCCGCGTCCCAGCTGCGCAGCGCAAACGCGAGCCCCGAATAGAGCAGCATCATCATGATGGCGAGCAGCGTCACGGCGACGACGAGCTCGATCAGCGTGAACCCCGATTGCGCGCGCCGGCTCATCCCACCCTCGGGCCCACGACGACGGTGGCGAGCCCCAGCACGTGCGCTCGCGTATCGAGCCCGCGCCACGTGACCTGGACATCGGCGCGATACATCACGACGGTGCTCTGGGCCGGCATGTTCGGATCGGTCGATTCGTCGAAACGCCGCACCGCGAGCACCCAGGTATAGCGGCCGTCGTCACTCTCGCCGCGGGTATCGCCCTCCTGGATCTTGCCGTAGGTGCCGACGGCTGCGAGCTGCGATTGCGCCACATCGATCGCGCCCGAATAGTCGTCCAGGTCCGCCGCCCGGGACATGCCGGTGGTGAAAATCTCGAAGCTCGTCGCGAGGATTACGGCGAGCAGCGCGAAGGCGACCACGACCTCGATCAGGGTGAACCCGGAGTGCTTGCGCGCCCTCATCTATTCGCCGATCGACACGCGGCCCGTGAGCCAGTCGACGTCCACGAGGTACTTGCGCTCGCCCGAGGAGACCGTGATGCGCCCGCCGGTGGAGCTGCCATCGGGATAGAAACGGATCGAGGCGCGCCGCTCGCTCGCGACCTCCGATTGCGCGGTGTAGAGCTTGAGGTCGATGCGGTCGGAAACCTTGCGCACCTCGGGGTCGCCCGTGAGCACGTACTCGCGCGCCTCGACGTCGAGGGTGAGGAGCGCGTCGCGCCGCGAAGACATCGCCTGGGCCTGGACGGTGCGAAGGCCCGCGGCGAGCGTGCGCGCGGCCGCCTTCAGGTCGCCGGCCGATGCCTTGCCGAACGGCGCCGAAAGCACCACCGCGTACATGATTGCCGCCAGCGCGAGAACGACGATGATCTCGAGGAGCGTGAACCCGTCGTCGCGCCCGCGCACGCCGTCCTCAGTTCGAGACGTCGCGATTCTCGCCCTCGCCGCCATCCTTGCCGTCGGCGCCGAGCGAGATGAGGTCGAAGGCCTTGCCCTGGCCCGGGATCGTGTAACGGTAATCGTTGCCCCACGCGTCCTTGAGGTCGGCGTCCCTTGCGTAAGGGCCGCTCCACTTCTCCACGCCGGCGGGCTGGCGCACGAGGGCCTGCAGGTTCTCGGGATACTTTCCCACCTCGAGGCGGTAGAGCTCGATCTGGCCCACGAGCTGCTGGATGCGGATCTTCGCCTCGCTCGACTTGGCGCGCCCCATCTGCTCGAAGATCTTGGGACCCACGAAGGCCATGATGCCGGCGAGCAGGATGAAGACGATCACGATCTCGAGGATCGTGAATCCGCGGCTGCGACGGTCGGAAATCGGGGTTCTCATGGGCGGCACCTCGAGGCTAGATGGGCAGGTCGTAGACGGACAGCATCGCCGAGAGGATGGCGATGATGATGAACCCGATCACCAGCGCCATCGCGACGATCATCACGGGTTGCAGCAGGGCGAGCGCCTTGCGGATGGCGACCTCGACCTCGCGGTCGTAGGTCTCGGCCACCTGCATCAGCATGTCGTCGAGGCGCCCGGTCTCCTCGCCGACCAGGATCATGTGCACCGCGAGCATCGGGAAGCGGCCCGCCTCCATCATCGGGCGGCCGAGGCCGCGGCCTTCCTTGAGCTCGCGCGCCACCCCGCCGATGGCTTCGGCGAGATAGGCGTTGCTCATCGTGTCGCGCACGATGTTGAGCGCGGCGACGAGCGTCACGCCGTTGGCGAGCAGCGTGCCGAGCGTGCGCGAGAAGCGCGCCATCTCGACGCGCGAGAAGAGGCTGCCCACGACGCGGCCGGTGACGAGCCAGCGGTCGAACCGGAAGCGCACCTCGGGGCGCTCCAGGCGGCGCATCGCCCAATAGATCACGGCGGCGAGCACGATCAGCATCAGCCATCCATAGCCGCGCAGCGCGTCGCCGGCGAGCAGCACCGCCTGCGTCATCAGCGGAATCGCCTTGCCGGTGCCGGCGAAGATCGGCTTGAAGCGCGGCACGACCGCGCCCAACAGCACGACCACGGCGAGGATCGACACCACGGCGAGGAACGCCGGGTAGGTGAGCGAGGCGGTGATGTTGTCGCGCAGGGCCTTGGCGCGCTCCATGTACTCCGCGAGGCGCAAGAGCACGGTGGGCAGGCTCCCGCCGGCCTCGCCGGCGCGGATCATGTTCACGTAGAAGCGCGAGAAGGTGCCGCGCTGCCCGTCCAGCGCCCGGGAGAGGGATGCGCCGCCGCGGATCTCGTTGCGGACCTTGCCGAGGAGCTCGGCAACCTTCGGCGTCGGCGCCAGGTTGATCAGGATCTCGAAGGCGCGATCGAGCGGCAGCCCCGCCTTGAGCAGCGTCGCCAGCTCGCGCGTCACCACGCCGATGTCGGCCTGCGTAATGCGATTGCGCGTGAAGAGCGGCGCGCTCGCGGGCGCGGCGGCCTTGGCGGCACCGGCTTCCTCGGCCCGGATGGGGATGAGCCCCATCTCCTGCAGGCGCGCGATCGCCGCCGGCGTCCCGGAAGCTTCCAGGATGCCTTCCTGGACCTCCCCGCTAGGAGTGACGGCCTTGTATTGGAAAAGCGGCAACGCTCTCAATCCTCGCGCGTGACGCGCAGGACTTCCTCGATGGTGGTGATGCCCGCGAGCGACTTGCGCAGCCCGTTCTCGAACATCGTCTCCATCCCCTCGGCGATTGCCGCGGTCCGCAGGTCGCCCGCCGTGGCGTGGCGCATGATGAGCGAGCGGATGCCGTCGGTCATCGGCAACATCTCGATGATGCAGATGCGGCCGAAGTAGCCGGTGCCCGCGCATTCGGGGCAGCCGACGGGCTTGTAGAGCACGACGTCACCCGTAGGCTTGAATCGCCTGAGCCCCATCTGCTCGACGACTTCGGGCAACGCGGTGTGCGCCTCGCGACACTTGGTGCACAAGGTACGCACCAGGCGTTGCGCGAGGATGCCGTTCACCGTCGAGGTGAGCAGATAGTCCTCCGCACCCATGTCGAGCAGGCGGCTCACTGTCGCAGGCGCGTCGTTGGTGTGCACGGTCGAGAGCACCATGTGGCCGGTGAGCGCCGACTGCATGGCGATGCGCATGGTCTCCAGGTCGCGGATCTCGCCCACCATGATGATGTCGGGGTCCTGGCGCACGATCGAGCGCAG
>WNFM01257352.1_pt1 | contig 54462 bp, 60 predicted proteins | sample 5400271 | NCBI WGS metagenome assembly WNFM01 (sample SAMN13153352, study PRJNA577476) | soil metagenome | isolation source: 60 cm saprolite on Douglas fir-dominated hillslope | place: USA:California | collected 2013-09-17
GTGTTACTCGAGTCACAGGTGGGTGCGCGCCCAGGCGGCGAACGACGTCGGAGCCGTTCCGGCGATCTCGCGCGCACGCGCGATGCGATGCGTCCAGTCCGAGCCGAGATACGTGTGGGCCTCGAACCATGCGAACGTTTCGGCGACCTCCGCGGCGCCCGGGAAGAGCGAGGCGAAGGCATCGCGCGGCATTTGCCTGAACGAGTACGCGCGCCCTTGGCGGTTCAGCGTGTCGACGATGTCGCTGAAGGAAAGGATGTCGCCCACGAGCGGCAGATAGTCGCCATGGCCCGCGCGTTCGGGATTCTCGAATGCTCCGGCCACGATGCGGCCCAGCTCCTCGATATCGCCCATGGCGATGCCGCCCGCCTTCGGAGGGATCGGCAGCGCCCAGCCGAGTGATCCGTCGTCGAGCTTCTGCGGTGCCAATGCGCCCGCGAGGTTCTGGTAGTAGAACGGCGCGACGACGAACGTGTGATGCGCGAATCCCGCTTCGCGCACGATGTTGTCGATTTTCGCCTTGCCGCTGAAGTGCGGGAGCGGAAAGCGTCCGCCGCTGATCGCTTCGGCATCGGGCAGCGTCGACCAGATGAAGTGCTTTACGCCGGCATCCTTCGCGGCGCGCACGGCGCTTGCGGCCTGCCGGCGCTCGTCCGTGCCTGGCTGCCAGAAGTTGGTGACGAGGAAGACCCCATGCGCACCTTCGAGGGCGGCACGAATCGCTTCAGGGCGATCGAGGTTCGCCTCGGCCACTTCCTCGGCGAGCGCGCGATGCTTCGCCGGATCGCGGGTGAGGGCGCGCACCTTGAACACGCCTCGATCCTGCAGGGCGCGCACCACGGCACCGCCTTGCTGTCCAGTAGCGCCGAAAACGGCAATGGTCTTGCGTGTATTCGATGACATGATTTCTCCTTCGGTTTCAGACCTGTGTCAGCCGATTCGATACTGGCCGCCGTCGACGACGATGGCCTGGCCGGTGATGAATGCCGCGTCGTCGCTCGTGAGGAACAGCACGGCGCCGGTGATGTCCGCCGGTTGACCGAGCCGCTTGATCGCCTGTGTTTCCCAAGTGGCCTGCTTTTGCGCTTCCGACTGGGGTGCGGTTGCCGCCGTGTTGGTCAGGCCCGGCAATACCGCGTTGGCAGTGATCCCATCGCCTGCGACGTCGTTCGCGAGGCCGCGCATGAATCCGACAATGCCCATCTTGGAAGCGATGTAGTGACTCATGCCCGGAATGGCGAGACCGACCATGTTTGACGAGATGCCGACGAAGCGGCCCCACTTCTTCCTTCGCATCGCCGGCAGGAAGAATTTTGCGCTCAGGAAGTGAGCGTCGAGGTTCGTGGCCATCGTCCGGCGCCAGGTCGCGAGATCGAGCTCGTCGACCGGGTGATTCGGGAAGTACCCCGCGTTGTTGACGACGATGTCGACTTCGCCGAACTCCCGGCTGTGCAGCGATGCCCGCCGCCAGGCGTCTTCCTGCGTCACGTCGAGCTGGAGGCCGAATGCTCGCGGGCCGATCTTCTTTACCGTTTCCAGCGGCGGAACGAGGTCGGTGGCGATCACTTGCGCACCCCGTTGGGCGAGCGCGAGCGCGATCGCCTGGCCGATACCCTGGGTAGCACCGGTCACCAGGGCGAGTTTTCCTTCGTGCGTCATCTTCGAGGTCATTCGCGCTGCAGCGCGAATCTCCCGGTGCCGCGGGCGACCACGTGCAGCAGGCCGCCGAACACGGCGAGGTTCTTGGTGAAGAAGAGCATCTGTACCAGCGCCTGGTCGGCGGGCACCGCCCAGAATGCATGGAAGACCGGCGAGACCCCGGCCGTAAAGAGCGCGAGGAGCATGGCAGCCCATCTCGCTCGGTAGCCGGCGGCGAGTGCAAGTCCGCCAGCGAGTTCGACGACACCCGCCGGGTAGATCAGCAGTCCGGCGAGCGGCACGCGATAGGCCTCCATCATCTGGACCGTCTCCGCCGTATGGGCGAAGAGCTTGTCGGCGCCTGCCATGATGAACATCGCGGCGAGCGCAATGCGTCCGGCGACATCGGCGACGTCGGTCCATCGGGCGTCGGCGGCGCCGGTGGCCGTTTCAATGCTTGAAGCGGATTGCATGGCTTTTCTCCTTGAGGGACTGGAATCGTGATTGCTCAGGGGCCTGCAGCAGCGACCACAGCCTGCTCAGCCAGTGCCAGGTGATCGATTTCGGACCGCGCCTTGGCAAGGTTGCCTTCCTTCACGGCTGGGCTGATGTTCAGCCCCTCGGCATACGTGAACTGCACGTCCGTGATGCCGAGGAAGCCGAGGAAGGTACGGATATAGGGCGTCTGCGTGTCCTTCGGCGTCCCAGCGTAAAGGCCTCCGCGCGCGGCGAAGACGTACGCCTGCTTTCCACTAAGGAGCCCCACCGGACCGCTCTCCGAATAGCGGAACGTGACGCCAGCGCGCGCGACATGGTCGAAGTACGCCTTCAGCATCGAAGGCACGCCGAAGTTGTACATTGGCAACCCGAGCACCATGACGTCGGCGCTCTTCAGGTCGTCGATCAGCTGGTCGGAGTAGGCGATGACCGCCGCTTGCTCGGCGGTGCGGTCTTCCGGCTTCGTGAGGAACGCACCAAAGCGCGCTGCGTCGAGGTGCGGGACCGGCTGCAGCGCCAAGTCGCGTTGGATCACGCGGCCTTGGGGATGCGCCTTGCGCCAGTTTGCGACGAAGCGGTCTGCGAGCTGGCTCGACTGGCCGTTGTCGGAAAAGAGGCTTGCCCTGATCTGGAGGAGCGTTTTCATGGTTGTTCATTTCCAGGTGCTGTTCGATAGCGGACAAGATAGGAGTTTGCGGGCGGGCGCAGAAGCCGTGAAAATGGGAATCACTCTTCCACCGCCGCAAAGGCCGGCCGCACGCTTTAGCGCGTGATGCAGCTCGAACCGAACGATCTTCTTCTCTTCGCCCGTGTAGTCGACGAAGGCAGCTTCTCGAAGGCTGCGCAACGGCTTTCCGTTCCGGTCTCCACGGTGTCGCGGCGAATTACAGCGCTCGAAACGGCGCTCGGAGAGCGGCTGATCCTGCGCACGACGCGCAAGCTCACGGTGACCGAGCTCGGCGAGTCGCTCCTTGAGCATGCGCGTCAGGTGCAGGAGAGCGCCGAGGCCGCCGGCGCGCTGGCCGATAACCGTATGTTGGAGCCCGGCGGTCGTCTCCGGGTCACGATGGCGACGGACCTCGGCCTGATGGCTCCGTTCCTCGCCGAATTCCTGGACAGTTACCCGGCAATCGTCCTGGAAGTTGACGTGTCTGCGCGATTCGTCGATCTCATCGGCGAGAACTTCGATGTCGCGCTTCGTCTCGGTCCTCTGAAAGACGATGCCACCCTAGCTGCCCGGCGTGTCTGTGATCTGTGCGGCGGTCTTTATGCTTCGCCAGCCTATTTGAAGAAGCGCGGTACTCCGAACGAGCCGAGCGCGCTCCTTGAGCACCACGCGGTACACACGCAGCGCCGCACCGGCCAGCCGCTCGAGTGGCGTCTGCAGCGCGGCAAGGCTCGGTGGGAAGGCCTGCCGCCAGCAAAAGTCATGGGGAACTCCCCCGATTTTGTCCTGCGCATGGCCGCCAATGGCGCTGGCATTGTGCTTTCAGAGCACGGTAGCACTGAGTCCTATGTGAAGGCCGGCCAGCTCGTCCGAGTCCTCGCCGAGTGGGAGGTGCAGCCGACGCCTCTCTGGGCAGTTTTTCCTGGTCGCAGGCTGATGCCGGCCCGCACTCGAGCCTTCATCGACGCGATTACTGCGAAATTCGGCGCTTCGAAGAAAGCCTAAGCCCGCCCCAACGCCGCGCTCCGAGCAGCCAGGTGAAGCTGAGTTAGTCTTGATAAAATTGTGTCCCGTCATGGTCTTAGCACCGTTGTCGGCGGACTCACTCTCCGCCAGCTTTCCCCGCGGAGTACAGTAAGTGTATGACCGACTCAGGTCGCGATTGGCGGTTCGACTTGATCGTATTCGCTGCCGCGGGCGTGGCAATCACCCTGCTGTTCGCGATCACGAGTCTGGACATCGACGCCGCCCGGATCTTCTACCGCGCGGGTGCCCGCGATCGCTGGCCGATGGGCCAGCAGATGCCCTCAACCTTGCTCTACCGCCTGGCGCCGTTGATCACGGCCTCCCTGGTGCTCGGCGGCCTCGCCGTACTGGCAGCGGGGCTCCTGCGCCGGCGCGAGGCGTGGCTCCGGCAAGCCAGCTTCGTGCTCCTCAGTGTCGTGCTCGGCCCCGGGCTGCTAGTCAACGGGCTGTTCAAGGATCACTGGGAACGGCCGCGTCCGCGGGATGTCGTGGAGTTCGGCGGGCAGTTGCACTACTCGCCGCCACCGCTGCGCGGCGAGGGCGGCAAGTCATTTCCGTGCGGGCACTGCTCGGTCGCTTTCCTTTACGCCGTCGGCTGGTGGATCTGGCGGCGCCGTCGCCCCTATTGGGCGGTGGCGTCGCTTGCGACGGGTCTGTTCGCGGGCGCGGTGCTGGGCGTCGGGCGCATGGCGGCAGGCGGACATTTCCTCTCCGACGTGGTGTGGTCGGCGTTCCTGGCGCTCGGCCTGGCACACGCTCTTTACTACTACGTGGTGAACGTTCCGGCGGTCGATCCCCGGCGAGACGCGTCTGCAGATGCTCGGGCATCTTCGCCTCGAATTCGATATGCGCTGTCGATTCTCGCTGCGCTCGGCGGGGCGGCGGTCCTCGTCGCGGTATTTGTAACGCCGCACGGCACGCAAATCTCAACGGAGATACCGTTGGCTGCCGCGGCGCGCGCACCGAGGATTTTTGAATTGATTGCGCGCACCGCGAATGTCGACATCACCATCGTCGACGCACCGGCGGACCAGGTCTCGGTTGCCGGCGAACTGCACGGCTTCGGCCTGCCGGGGAGCCGCCTGCTCGCCCGCTCCGAGTTCGAAGCCGAGCCGATACCCACGCTGCGCTACCGGATTGAGCAGCACGGCTGGTTCACCGACCTGGACGGCTCGGTCTCCATTCGCCTGCCGGCGGGGCGGATGGAGCGAATCGTCGTGCAGATCGAGCGCGGTAATATCGAGGTGACTGACGCCACCCGAAGCCATGTCGTCAAGAGCGGCAAACTGCAGCTCGATCTTCGGACGAAAAGCGGGCGCGTGAAAGGATGGTCGAATGGCTGAATCAATTAACCTGACGCGCCGCTTTGCCGCTGCCGGCCTTTTCTGCGCTTGCGCGACGATCGCATGGGCGGGAGGCGGGCCTCTCGGAATCGACCACCGCTGGTCCTACGACGACTCCGGCATCTGGAACCGCAGCTACCAGAACGTCGTGCGGTATGGCGGCCTGTTCGCCGACGTGGGCCTGGCGGCATGGGAAGGCGGCGAATCGCGCCTTGGCAAGACCGCCTGGCAATCGCTGGATTCGGTCGCACTGGGCGGTCTTGCTGCGGAGGGCACCAAGCGCATTGCCGGACGTACTCGCCCTATTGACGGCAACAACCCGGACCAATGGCGCAAGGGCGGACGCAGCTTCCCGAGCGGCGAGGTCGCCGAGACCAGCGCCATCGTCACGCCCTACGTCCTCGAGTATGGTCGCGACCATCCGGCGGTGTGGGCGCTGGAACTGGTGCCGATCTACGACGCGATCGCCCGAATGAAGGTACAGGCGCATTGGCAAACCGACGTGCTTGCGGGTTTCGCGCTTGGCACGGCGGCAGGTTATTACGCGCACGGACGCGACAATCCGCTGATCCTGGGAATCATGCCGCACGGAATCATGGTCGGGCTGAAAAAGCAGTTCTAGCGTGGCCGGAGACCGATACGAAGCAGCGCTGACGGCCATCGACGAGGCGAACTCGCGTGACCCGTCGGGGCAGGCGCTGGTCTATTCCCGGCGCATGAGCGAGATGCTGGAGCGCCTCGCGCCGCAGGCGCCGGAGACGGTGCGCCTTGCGGTGCGTGCCCAGCACGTCGAACGCTGGAAGACGCCGCGCGACAGCTACCCCGCGGGACGCGAAGGCTACTTGCAGTGGCGCACCCACCTCTACGGCGTGCACGCCGAGACGGCCGGGCGGCTGCTCGCGCAAGCGGGATACGACGCCGCCAGCATCGAGCGCGTGAAGTCGGCGGTGGCAAAGAAAATGCTGCGGATGGACCCGGAGGCTCAGCTCCTCGAAGACGTGGTCGCGCTCGTTTTCCTCGAACACTACCTGGGCGAATTCGCGGCGCAGCACCGCGAGTACGACGAAGCGAAGTTCATCGATATCCTTCGCAAAACCTGGCGCAAGATGTCGCCGCGCGCACGGGAATTTGCGCTATCCAGTGGTCTCAAAATTCCGAAAGAATTGATTTCGCTGGTGAGAAAAGCAGCCAGCGCTTAGCCGGCCATCGTCAGGCCGCCGGAGACGCTCAGCGTCTGGCCGGTGATGAAGTCGGCGTCGTCGCTCGCGAGGAACAGCACCGCGCCCGCGATGTCCTCGGGCTTGCCGAGGCGGCCGGCCGGCACGGCGCGGCGATAGGCCTCGCGCAGCTTCTCCGGATTTCCTGCGCCCTGCATGAAGCTCTCCAGCATGCCGGTTTCCGTCAACCCCGGGCACACCACGTTCAACCGGATATTTTTCATCGCCAGTTCGCGCGCCAGCGTCTTGCTGAGCGCGATCAGCCCGCCCTTGCACGCCGAATAGGGCGCCTCACCCGAGGAGCCGACGCGGCCCGCGTCGGAGGCGATGGTCACCACCTTGCCGCCGCCGCGCGCCACCATGCCCGGCAGCACGCAATGCAGCACGTTCATCGCGCCGACCAGGTTGAGCGAGATGATCTTCTGCCAGAACGCCGGGTCGGTCTGCAGGAACGGCCTGAACATGTCCCAGCCGGCGTTGTTGACGAGGATGTCCACCGCGCCGGCTGCCTCGACGGCTTTTTTTATGGCGTCGTAGTCGGTAATATCGACTTTATGTTTTGAATTGATATCGAAGATCACCACCCGGGTTCCTTCGGCCTCGAAGCGCTCGACGATCGCGGCGCCGATGCCGGCGGCGCCGCCCGTCACGATCGCCGTTTTGCCTCGCAGTCCTCTCATTTCGCAACCCGGACGTTGCCGATGATCTCCTGCAGCGCCGGCAGCATCAGCTCGGTTGCGCGCGCGCCTTCGGCGATCGCCGGTGCGGCGCGGTGGTAGTCCATCAATGCCATTTCCCCAAGACGGGGGTAGATCATCACGTCGGCGGGATCGCCGGCGAGCCGGCTGCTCGTGATGCGCACCTGCATGATGTTGAGGCTGCTGGCAAGCACGTCCAGCATCGACGGTGTGGCGCGGGATTCCGCTGCGCCGCTGGCGTGCCGTGCGAGCCAGTGCGGCAGCTTGCCAAGCACCGACGCCAGCAGTGTCGGACCTTTGTTCTCTTCCGCCGGCTCGGTGGCGGCCGCGCGCACCCGGGGACGTCGCGTCACCAGGTCCCGGTTCAGATCCACCGCGATGGCGATGTCCGCGCCCATCGCGCGGCACAGCGACACCGGCACCGGATTGACCAGGCCGCCGTCGACCAGCAGCCTCTCGTCGCGCTGCGCGGGCGTGAAGAGGCCAGGCATGGCGATCGATGCACGCACGGCTGCGACGACCGAGCCCTCGCGCAGCCAGATTTCACGGCCGGTCGCAAGGTCGGTTGCGACGGCGCCGAAGCGCTTGGGCAGTGCGCCGATGTCCTGGTCATGGAATTGGGAGCGGAAAAAATCAAACAGCTTGTCGCCTCGGATCAGGCCGCCGTCGATCGTGATGTCGAGCAGGCGCAACACCCCCTGCCACGTGAGGCTCCTGACCCAGCTTTCCAGCCAGTCGAGCTGCCCGCCCGCGTAGGCCGCGCCGACCAGCGCGCCGATCGAGGTGCCGCAGACGACCTGCGGCTCAATTCCCGCCCGCTGCAGGACGCGGATGACGCCGATGTGCGACCAGCCGCGCGCAGAGCCGCCGCCGAGCGCGAGGCCGATGATCGGGAGTTGATCCACGGCAGATCCTTCATCTGAAGGCGAGGCGGGATTATAGGAATAACCGCGCCGCGCGACGCTATTGAGGGTGCGCCTTGACGAAGGTGCGGATGGCGGCGACGAACTCCGGCCTCGACGGCAGGCCGCGTGGCTGGCTGGTCGGATGCGTCGCATCCTCCACCACGATGAGCTGCAGCGCCGGCCACTTGGCCTTGAGCGCCCTGACTCGCCCCAACGCCGGATCGGCCCTGCCGATGACGGCCTGGGTCGGCACGCGCACCGCGGCCATCTCGGCGTCAGTGACCACCAGCGCGCCACGCGCGCGATACAGCGCCGCGTGTGCCAGCGGATCGTTGCGGGCAACGAGTTCGCGCGAAATCCTGCGAATCGCTTCTTCCGAAGGCGGCTGCTCGTCGGCCGGCGCGGTGGCAAGGATCAGGGCGCGGTAGGGCACGCCGGACTCGAGCTCGCGCGCCGCCGCTTCGGCCGCACGCTCGCTCGACGCGCCCAGGCTACGGCGATGCGCCGCGCCGCCAAGCGTGGCGGTGATGAAGCGCGTCGGCCGGGTGGCCAGCAGCTTGGCGACGATGATGCCGCCGAGCGAGTAGCCGACGACGTGTACGCGCTGGAGGCGCAGATGGTCGAGAAGGCGGATCAGGTCTTCGCCGAGCTGGTGGTACGCCGCGGCGTCGTGCGGCTTGTCGCTGCGGCCGTGCCCGCGCAAATCGAACGCGATGACGCGATGGTCGCGCGCCAGGTCCGGCAAGATGCCGGTCGCGATCCAGGCGGGCTCGATCGCGCCGGTGAAGCCGTGGACCAGCACTATCGGGGCGCCGGAACCCCGATCGACGTAGCGGATGCGTACGCCTTGCGAGTCGAAAAACCGGTCCTCGGCGATGCCCGTCCCGAGGACCAGCAGCAACAACGCGGCGAGCAGCGTGCGCACGGGCGCACGATACCCTGCCTAGGCGGCTTTGGTCAGGCTGCCGGACTGGTAGTCGCGGATCGCCTGCTCGATTTCTTCGCGCGTGTTCATCACGAAGGGGCCGTACTGCACCACCGGCTCGCCGATCGGCTTCGCCGCGAGCAGGATGAATCGGGCTGCCTTTTCCTTGGCTTTTACCAGCAATTCTCCATTCTGCGAAAGAACGCCGGCATTGCGGGATTCCAAAACCTGATCGCCGATCGAAAGATCTCCTTCGTAGGGATAAACAAAGGCGTTGTAGCCGTCCTTGATCGGCTGCGTGAATGTCGCGCCCGCCTCGAGATGCACGTCGAAGTAAAGCGGGTCGGTGCTGCCGCCGCTCACCGGCGCGGTGGTGCCGCCGAAGCTGCCGGCGATGAGCTTCACCTTGCCTCCGGGAATCTTCACCTCGGGAATATCGCTCGCCTGCAGGTCGCGGTAGCCGGCGGGTTTCATTTTTTCCAGCGCCGGCAAGTTGATCCACAGCTGGAAGCCGCGCATGCGGCCGCTTTCCTGCTGCGGCATCTCGGAGTGGATGATGCCGCGGCCGGCGGTCATCCACTGCACGCCGCCGGATTTCAGATTGCCGCGGTTGCCGAGGTGGTCCTGGTGCAGCATGTGGCCGTCGAGCATGTAGGTGACGGTCTCGAAGCCGCGGTGCGGATGGTCGGGAAAGCCGGCGACGTAGTCGTCCGGATTCTCCGAGGAAAACTCGTCGAGCATCAGGAACGGGTCGACGCGCGCGGCGTTCGACTGGCCGAGGCTGCGGCGCAGCTTGACGCCGGCGCCGTCGGAGGCGGGGATCGATTTGATGATTTGCGTGACTTGGCGGGAGGGCATGGTGATCCTCAAGTGGGGGCGATTATCGGGGCTTCAACGGGCGAGGGCGAGCCTCCCGGTGCCGTGGGCGACAACGTGCAGCAGGCCGCCGAACATCGCCAGGTTTTTCAGGAACATCACGGTCTGGAGAAGCGCCTGGTCGGCCGGCGCTGCCCAAAACGCGTGGAACAGCGCCGTGGCAACGACGGTAAATGCAGCCAGCAGGGCGGCCGCAATCCTTGCCCGATATCCGATGGCGAGCAGGACTCCGCCCGCGAACTCGGCGAGGCCTGCCGGATAGACGAGCAGTCCCGCCAGCGGCATGCCCACCGCCTGCATGTACTGCACATTGGCAGCGGTATGCAGGAAGAGCTTGTCCGCTCCGGAGAAGATGAAGATGACGGCGAGAGCGATGCGGCCAATGAGATCCGCGATGTCGGTTTGCATGATGGTTTTCCTTCCTTAGCGGGTTGAGTTACGCCGCGAGAAGCCCGGGAATCGCCAGCCGGTCCACGTTCTCGCGCGCCTTGGCGAGGCTCAGCTCCTTGCTTTGCGGACTAATGTTGAGCCCCTCGGCGTAGACGAATTCGACTTTGTCCAGGCCGAGGAACGCCAGGAAATCGCGCACGTAGCCGGTCTGCGTGTCCTTCGGCGTGCCGGCATACAGGCCGCCGCGCGCTGCGAACACGTAGACGTCCTTGCCCGTCAGCAGGCCGACCGGGCCCTTCTCCGTGTAGCGGAAGGTGACGCCGGCGCGCGCGAGGTGGTCGAAGTAGGCCTTGAGCATCGAGGGGATGCCGAAGTTGTACATCGGCAGGCCGAGCACGATGACGTCGGCGTCTTTCAGCTCCCGGATCAGCGCATCGGAGTAGCCGAGCACTGCCGCCTGCTCCGGCGTGTGCGCTTCGGGCTTGGCGAGGAACGCGCCGAAGCGCGCGGCGTCGAGGTGCGGTACCGGCTCCGCCGCGAGGTCGCGCACGGTGACCATGCCGCCCGGATTCGCCTTGCGCCAGTTCTCGACGAAGCGATTGGCGAGCTGGCTCGACTGGCCGTTGTCGGAAAAGATGCTGGAGCGGATCTGCAGTAGTGTTTTCATGGGTGGTCCCTTTGGTTAGATGCGTCCTTGTTTGCGAAGTTGCTCGCCGATGCCTGCGATCCCGGCTTCGCCGCGCTCGAGCGCTTGCGCGCTCGTGTGCACCGAGTAGTAGCCAAGGACCAGCGGATGGGGATGCCGCACCGCGGAGCCGAAGACGAAAGAGGTTTCGCCTACGGCTTCGAGCGCGATCGCGGCCTGCGATTCTTCAAATACGGCCAGCTCGCCGGCCTGGATGGCCGCCGGCGCGCGCAGGGCGCCCTGGTCGACGGCGAGCCAGGCGACGTCGTGGCTTGCCGGAGGGGTGTAGTGCCAGCGCTCGCCGTCCTTCAGCCGCACGTGGAAGTAGTTGATTCCCGGGCTGCCGGGGATTACGCCGCGCGCGCGCCCGTACTGGCCAAGCACCACGCGCACCGGCCCGTCCTGCTGTACTTGTTCCGGCGCGATGTAGTGGCTCTCGGACGGAGCGTTCTCTTCGCTCGCATCGAGCGCGATCCAGAGCTGGAAAATGCGCAGCGGGTCGCCCGGCAACGCGCCGCCGTCGTGCCACACGCCGCCGCCGGCTTTCATCCACTCGAGGCCGCCCGCGGCGACCGAGCCACTCTTGCCTGTGGTGTCCTCGTAGCGCATCCCGCCGCCGAGAACGATGGTCAGGGTCGCGATGCCGGAATGCGGGTGGATGCCGAACAGCGGCTTGCCTGTGTAGGCCACTTCGCCGCGGTCGAGGAACACGAACGGCTTGATCCGCTCGCCCAGGTCGGAAGGGCTGACGAGACGCGTAATCGGCCCGTGCCGCCGGCCGGACGTACGCAGCGCTATGGCGCGGGGCGCCGCTGCGGCAGTGAATTGCGGCTTCTGGTCGAGAGTGGTGGTTTCCATGGCGGCCAATATCGCATTGAGATGATCGATAAAAAAGCGCAAAATATAGACAGATGTCATCTAAAGAATCGATAAGAGTGACCCTTGAGCAGTGGCGGGCCCTGGTCGAGGTGGTGGACCGCGGCGGCTATGCGCAAGCGGCTGAATCCATGCATAAAAGCCAGTCCTCGGTGAGCTATGCCGTCCAGCAATTGGAGGCGCAACTCGGGGTCAAAGCCTTCGAGATCAAAGGCCGCAAGGCCGCGCTCACGCCGACCGGGGAAATGCTCTATCGGCGCGGCCGCGCGCTGCTGGAGGAAGCGGGGGGCCTTGAGAAGGTGGCGCGGGCGGCGTCGGCGGGATGGGAGGCCGAGATTCGTCTTGCGGCGGAAATCGTGTTTCCCGTCTGGCTGCTGCTCAAATGCTTCGAGAAATTCTCTGACGACAGCCCGCAAACGCGGATCGAGCTCTACGAGACGGTGATCGCGGGCACCAACGAAGCGCTATTGCAAGGGCGTGCCGACCTCGCCATTACCGCCAGCATTCCCCAGGGCTTCGCCGGCGTGCACCTGATGCGCCTGCGCATGCTCCTCGCCGCTCACCCGGGTCATCCGTTGCACCAGCTGGGTCGGCCACTGACGATGCGCGACCTGAAGGCGCAGCGGCAGCTCGTGGTGCGCGAGACCGACGCGCTGCGCGCGACCAAAGTCAGTGTCGACACCGCGCAGCGCTGGACCGTCGGTCACATGTCGACCTCGATCTTCGCCGCGGCGAATGGCTACGGCTTCGGCTGGTATCCCGAGGAACGCATCCGCGGCGAGATGAAAGCCGGAACACTGAAGACGCTGCCGCTACGCGACGGTGCAGAGCGCTTCGGCGAGCTCTATCTCGTCTATGCCGACCGCGAGAACGCGGGCCCCGGCACGCTGCGCCTGGCGGCAATCATCGAGCAGATGACCCGGGAATCCTGCGCCGCCGAAACCTAGCGGCGCTGCGCCTGCACCACGCGGCCGTGCGCGACCACGGCGTCGGGGCTGCGCTGCAGCAACTCGGCGTACCGGCGCTGAAACGTCTCATCCTGCGCCAGGCCATCGATGCTCGCGATCAGCGCGGTGAGCGGCTTGAGCCAGGCGAGTGCGGGATCCTCGACTAGGGCGTTCAGGAACGCCCCGTCGGCGACCCGGCCGCGCTTGAGCTCGTAGGCCCTGCGCTCGGCGTCGATCAACGCCTTGTGCAGGTCGAACAGCGGATTGCGGACGTCGGAGAAGGGGCGCATTTCGCCCCATGTGGTGGCGGAGCGCCGTCAATTCAAGTACGGTCATCTTCATGAGAATTCCGACGACGCACGTGGGCAGCCTCGCCCGGCCGCACGATCTGCTGGATTTGATGAAAAGTGGCACATCGGGAAAGGAGTTTGAATCGCGAGTCAGGAGCGCCGTCGCCGAATGCGTGCAGATGCAAGTCCGGTCGGGCATCGACATCGTTACGGACGGCGAGCAGAGTAAAAAGGGTTTTTTCTTGTATGTCGCCGAGCGGCTGGAGGGCTTCGAGGCGCGCCCGGGCATGAAGCGCAAGTTCTTTCCGGCCGAAAGCGCGGCGTTTCCCGAGTATTACAAGCAGTACTTCGGCCAAATGATGCTCGGCCGCACCGTCGCGCCGGTGGTGCCGCTGGTCTGCACCGGGCCGATCCGCTATCGCGGCGAGAAGGCCTTGCAGCGGGACCTTGAAAATCTTCGACTGGCCGCAAAAGGCCGCGAAGCGTTCATGCCCGCGATCGCGCCGAGCGGAGTCGGGAATAACAACGAGTATTACAAGAGCGACGAAGAATACTTCCATGCCGTCGGCGCCGCGATGCGCACGGAGTACAAAGCCATTGTCGACGCCGGATTTCTGCTGCAGGTGGACGATCCGTTTCTCTCGGAGGTGTTCGCCGACCCGGACTACGACGCGAAGGGCCGGCGCAAGCGCGCCGTGATGTACGTCGAAGCGGTGAACGAAAGCCTGCGCGGCATCCCGGAGGAGAAGGTGCGCTTCCACACCTGCTACGGCATCAACGAAGGGCCGCGCATCCACGAGGCGGCGCTGAAGGACGTGGTCGGCTCGATGCTGCGGGTCAAGGCGAGCCAGTACAGCTTCGAGGCCGCCAACCCGCGCCACGAGCACGAGTACCACCTGTGGGAGACGGTGAAGCTCGCCGACGGCAAGAAGCTGATCCCGGGCGTGATCGCGCACGCCAACAACATCGTCGAGCACCCCGAGTTGATCGCCGAGCGCTTGACGCGCTACGCCAAGCTCGTGGGCCGTGACAACGTCATTGCCGGCGCCGACTGCGGCTTCTCCTCGCAGGCCACCTACACGCCCGAAGTGCACCCGACCGTGGTGTGGGCGAAATTCGAGGCCATGCGCGACGGCGCGCGTATCGCCAGCCGCAAGCTCTGGAAGAAGCGCGCGCGGTGAAGATCCTCGTCGTCGGCGCGGCCGGCATGATCGGCCAGAAACTCCTTCCCCAATTGAAGGGAAATGAGATCGTGGCGCACGACGTCCTTGCGCCGAAGGTGCTGCCTGGCATGAAGGCCGTCGTTTCCGATCTCTCCAAGCCCGGCGAAGCAGAAAAACTGCTGTTCTATAAACCCGATCTGATTTTTCACCTGGCAGCCATCGTTTCCGGCGAGGCCGAGGCCGATTTCGACAAGGGCTACCGCATCAACCTCGACGGCACGCGCTTGCTGTTCGAGGCCATTCGCAAGGTCGGCGATGGATACAGGCCGCGCGTGGTGTTCACCTCGTCGATCGCCGTATTCGGTGCGCCATTTCCGTCGGCAATCGGCGACGAGTTCTTTCACACGCCGCTCACCAGCTACGGCACGCAAAAAGCGATTGGCGAGCTGCTGCTCTCGGACTACTCGCGCCGCGGCTTCTTCGACGGCATCGGCATCCGCCTGCCCACCATCTGCGTGCGGCCGGGCAAGCCGAACCGGGCGGCCTCCGGCTTCTTCTCCGGCATCATCCGGGAGCCGCTCGCGGGACAGGAGGCGATCCTGCCGGTGGAGGAGAGCGTGCGCCACTGGCACGCGTCCCCGCGCGCCGCCGTTGGATTCTTGCTTCATGCGGCAAAAATAAATACGGAAAAGCTGGGCGCGCGCCGCAACCTATCCATGCCGGGCGTGTCTGTCACCGTCGGAGAACAGATCGCGGCACTGCGCAAGGTGGCAGGAGACAAGGTAGCGGCGCTCATCCGGCGCCAGCCCGATGCGGTGATCATCAAGATCGTCGCGGGCTGGCCGCGCAATTTCGACCCCCGCTGCGCGCTCGAGCTCGGCTTCCGGGCCGACTCGAGCTTCGAGCAGATCATCCGCATCCACATGGAGGATGAGCTTGGTGTAGGCTCTTCCGCATGAAGAAGGTCGGGCTCTATAGCAGATCCCAGCGGGCGCAGCCGCAGGTCGCGCCGGTCGTGCCTGCTGTCCAAAAAAAGATAATCCCCGTCGGAGGCCGGCTGCGCAGGGCGGCCTGGCCATTGTTCGCGATTTTGCTGCTGGTCATTTCCGCCTCCGGCTGGTTTTCACCCAAGGGAATTCAACAAAAAGAAGTCGAAGCATCCATCGCCAGGGCAGTGGAAAACCTTCCCAGGACCTTTTCGGCCGGCGACGCCTACGAGAAGATCTCGCCCTCGGTGGTGTTCGTGCGCGGCATTTCCGACGACACCGAGGACACCGACGGCAAGCCGCCGCCCTCGGCCACCGGCAGCGGCGTGGTGATCGTCGACGACGGCACCATCCTCACCAACCTGCACGTGGTGAATGGCGCCAAGCGCATCCGCGTGACCTTTTTCGACGGCCTGGAGACCGAGGCCAGCGTGGCGGGCCTGCGCGCCGAGCACGACTTGGCGGTGCTCAAGCCCGAGAAGATTCCCGACGACCTGATGCCGGCGACGCTGCGCTCGACCGCCGACCTGCGCATCGGCGACGAGGTGATGGCGGTGGGCTTTCCCTTCGGCATCGGGCCGTCGGCTTCGGCCGGCATCGTTTCGGGCCTCAAGCGCGAGTATCGCTCGGGCTCGGGCACGCGGCTTCTCACCAACCTGATTCAGTTCGATGCCGCCGCCAATCCCGGTAATTCCGGCGGCCCACTGGTGACCGCCGACGGCGAGGTCGTCGGCATCGTCACCGGCCTGCTCAACCCGACCGAGCAGCGCGTGTTCATCGGCATCGGCTTCGCCGTACCGATCGAGAATGCGGCGTCGGCGGTCGGCCTGTCGCCTTTCTGAACGAGGAGTCCGCATGGACCACACGTTGATGGAGCGCGTTCTCTACGAGGTGAAGAAGATCGTCGTCGGCCAGGACCGCTTCCTCGAGCGCGTCATGGTGGCGATGCTGGCGCAGGGTCACCTGCTGGTCGAGGGCGTGCCGGGCCTCGCCAAGACGCTGACGGTGAAGACGCTGGCCCAGGCGGTGCGCGGCAGCTTCCGTCGCATCCAGTTCACGCCCGACCTGGTGCCGGCGGATCTGGTCGGCACGCGCATCTACAACCAGAAGACCAGCGAGTTCGCCACCTCGCTCGGGCCGGTGTTCTGCAACCTGCTGCTTGCCGACGAGATCAACCGCGCGCCGGCCAAGGTGCAGAGCGCACTGCTGGAAGTCATGCAGGAGCGGCAGGTGACCATCGCCGGCGAGACGCACAAGGTGCCCTTGCCTTTCCTCGTCATGGCGACCCAGAACCCGATCGAGACCGAGGGCACCTACGCGCTGCCCGAGGCGCAGGTCGACCGCTTTATGATGAAGGTGCTGGTCGACTATCCGAGCGAGGAGGAAGAGTTCGTCATCGTCGAGCGCGTCACCGGAGTCGTGCCCGAGGTCGCCGCAGTGGCCACGACCGAGCAGCTCGGGCTGCTGCAGGCCGAGTGCCGGCGCACCTATGTCGAGCCCTCGCTCATCCAGTACGCGGTGCGGCTCGCCGCGGTGACGCGGGATCCGAGCCGCTTCCGTATGAAGGACATCGAGCGCTTCATCACCTATGGCGCCAGCCCGCGCGCGTCGATTCACCTCATCGAGGGCGCGCGCGCGCTCGCCTTCCTGCGCGGGCGCGATTACGCGCTGCCCGAGGATGTCACCGACCTCGCCACCGACGTTTTCCGCCATCGCCTGGTACTGTCCTACGAGGCGCTCGCCGAGGGCATCACGCCCGACGAGCTGATGCGCCGCATCATGGTGGTCGTGCCTGCGCCGCAGAAGCCGCTGGAACATGCCAAGGCCCCTGCGGGATCCTGAAGCCTTCCTCAAGCGGCTCGAATGGACGGTGATCCGCCGTCTCGACGGGCTGCTGCAGGGCGACTACCGCACGCTGTTCCGCGGCCAGGGGCTGGACCTCGCCGACATCCGCGAGTACCAGTACGGCGACGACGTGCGCCACATCGACTGGAACGTCACCGCGCGCCTGCAGGCGCCCTACGTGCGCGAGTATCACGAAGACCGCGAGATCAACGCCTGGTTCCTGCTCGACCTTTCCGCCTCGGTGGACTTCGGCGCCAAGGTGAAGAAGCAGGCGGTATCGGCGGGCTTTGTCGCCGTGCTGGCGCGGCTGCTCACGCGCCACGGCAACCGCGTCGGCGCCATCCTCTACGGCTCGGGCATCGACCGGGTGATCCCGGCGCGCGGCGGCCGGCGCCACGTCATGCACCTGATGCACGTGCTGCAATCGCGGCCGGTGCTGCCGCCATCGAAGGGCACCGACCTGAAGGAATTGCTCGCCGGCGCGCAGCAAGCCCTGGCGCGGCGCTCGATGGTGTTCCTGGTTTCGGATTTCATCAGCGCGCCCGGCTGGGAAAAGCCGCTGGCGCAGCTCGCCAGCCGCCACGAAGTGGTGGCGGTGCGGCTCTACGATCCGCTGGAGCACGAGCTGCCCGACGCCGGCATGCTGGTCATGCAGGACGCCGAGACCGGCGAGCAGCTCTTCGTCGACACCGCCGACCGCGGCTTCCGCAAGCGCTTCGCCGCCGCAGCGCAGCGGCGCGAGGACGCGCTACGCACCGCCTTCCGCGACGCCGGCATCGACGCGCTGGAGCTTTCCACCGAGGACGACCTCGTCGAAACGGTCATGCGCTTCGCCGACATGCGCAAGCGCCGCACCCGACTGAGAAGCCATGACCTTTCTGTGGCCTGAGTTCCTGTGGGGGTTGGGAGCTTTGCCGCTTTTGATCTTCACCTATGTTTTTATCTTGAGGAGAAAACAGCGGACGGCCCTGCGCTACGCAAGCCTCGCCATCATCAAGGATTCTCTAGGCTCGAAAGCGGCCATTCGCCGCCACCTGCCGCCAATCCTGTTCCTGATCGCGCTTGCCGGCATGATCGTCGCCGCGGCGCGTCCGACCGCGGTGGTGACGCTGCCGTCCTCGCACGAGACGGTGATCCTGGCGATGGACGTCTCCGGCAGCATGCGCGCGACCGACGTGCATCCAAACCGGCTGGCGGCTTCGCAGGCGGCAGCCAAGCAATTCATCAACGAGCAGCCCGACAACGTGCGCATCGGCGTGGTGGCTTTTGCCGGCAGCGCGACGCTCGCGCAGGCGCCGACGCGAAACCGCGAAGAGGTCATCGCGGCGATCGACCGCTTCCAGCTGCAGCGCGCCACCGCCATCGGCAGCGCCATCATCGTCTCGCTGGCGACGCTGTTCCCGGATCACGGGCTGGATGTTTCTTCCTTTTCCTACAACAACAGATACCAGCGCCCGCCGAATTCCAACTTCAAACCCGTCCCGCCGGGCTCCTACAACTCCGCCGTCATCATCCTTCTCACCGACGGGCAGCGCACCACCGGTCCGGATTCGCTGGTCGCGGCGCGCCTCGCGGCCGAGCGCGGCGTGCGCATCTACACCGTCGGCTTCGGCACCCCGGCCGGGGAGATCATCGGCTTCGAGGGCTGGTCGATGCGCGTGCGCCTAGATGAGGAGACGCTCAAGGCGATCGCCGACCTGACGCGCGGCGACTATTTCTTCGCCGGCAGCGCGCCCGACCTGAAGAAGGTGTACGACACGCTGCGCTCGCGCATCGCCTTCGAGACCAAGCGCACCGAGGTCACGGCGCTGGTGTCGATCGCGGCGGCGGCGGTGGCGCTGCTCTCGGTCCTGCTGTCGCTCGCGTGGTTCCACCGCATATTCTGAGTCAGCCGTACCCGTTACAATTCGCTTATGGCCTTGATTGTGCAGAAGTTCGGCGGGACTTCCGTCGGCTCGGTAGAGCGCATTCGCAACGTCGCCCGCCGCGTCGCGAAGTGGCGCGCCGCCGGCCACCAGCTGGTGGTGGTGCCCTCGGCGATGGCCGGGGAGACCAACCGGCTGATCGCGCTCGCCGGCGAGATTCAATCGCTGCCGGACGCGCGCGAGCTCGACGTGGTGGCGTCCACCGGCGAGCAGGTGGCGGTCGGGCTGCTGGCGATGGCGCTGCTCGAGCTCGGCGTCAAGGCGAAGAGTTACACCGGCTGGCAGGTGAAGGTCGTCACCAATTCTGCTTTTACCAAAGCCAGAATCATTTCCATTGATCAAAAGGCAATTCGAAAAGACCTGGCGGAGGGCTGCGTCGCGGTGGTGGCCGGCTTCCAGGGCGTGGACCGCGACGGCAATGTCACCACGCTCGGGCGCGGCGGCTCGGACACCTCGGCGGTGGCGCTCGCCGCGGCGCTCAAGGCCGACGAGTGCCAGATCTACACCGACGTCGACGGTGTCTACACCGCCGACCCGCGCGTGGTGCCGGAGGCGCGGCGGCTGCACCACGTGACCTTCGAGGAAATGCTGGAGATGGCCGGCGCCGGCTCCCGCGTGCTGCAGATCCGCTCGGTGGAATTCGCCGGCAAGTTCAAGGTGCCGACGCGCGTGCTCTCCAGCCTGACCGATCCCAACGTGCCGCTCGCCGAAGAAGCGGCGGCCGGCACGCTGGTCACTTTCGAGGATGACCCGCATATGGCGATGGAAAAAGCAGTAATCTCGGGCGTGGCGTTCAACCGCGACGAGGCGAAAATCCAGGTGCACGACGTGCCCGACCGGCCGGGCGTGGCTTACGCCATCCTCGGCCCGATCGCGGACGCCAACATCGACGTCGACGTCATCGTGCAGAACGTCGGCCACGACGGCATGACCGACCTGTCGTTCACCGTCGCGCGCACCGACTACCCGAAGGCGATGAAGATCCTCAAGGGGCAGGTACAGCCGCATATCAAGTGCCGCGACGTCACCGGCGACGAGAAAATCGCCAAGGTCTCGATTGTCGGCATGGGCATGCGCTCGCACGCCGGCATCGCGGCGCAGATGTTCCGCACGCTGTCGGAGGAGGGCATCAACATCCTGATGATCTCGACCTCCGAGATCAAGATCACGGTGGTGATCGAGGAGAAATTCGCCGAGGCCGCGGTGCGCGTGCTGCACAAGGCCTTCGAGCTCGACCAGGCCTAGCGCGGGACCTCGAACGCGTTTGTCAGGTCGCCCGCGTTGGCGCGCACGCCCGCCAGCGGCTCGAGAGCGAAGCGCCGTGTGATGAACTTGAGGATCGACGTCGTGTCGTAGGGCGTCTTGTCGACGTAGCCGCGCCTGGCGTAGGGCGAGACGATGATGGTCGGGATGCGCGTGCCCGGGCCCCAGCGGTCGCCCCAGCCGGGACCCGAGGGCGGCGGCACGTGATCCCAGAAGCCGCCGTTCTCGTCGTAGGTCACGATCACGGCCATCTTCGGCCATTGCGGGCTCTTCTTCAGTCGCTCGAGCAGCAGGGCGATGTGCTCGTCACCGCTGGTCACGTCGGTATAGCTCGGGTGTTCGTTATAGCGGCCGGCGGGCTTGACGAACGCAACCTGCGGCAGCGTGCCCGCGTCGATCACGGCGAGGAAGTCTTTTTCGTCTTTCAGGTGTCGGGCGCGGTCTGCGCCGCCGGGCGCGAACCGCGCGAAGTAGTTGAACGGCTGGTGATGCGGCTGGAAGATCGGGCTGTCCGCGCCGCGGTTGTAGATCACGCCGCGCTTCGCCTGGGGATCCTGCCGGCCGTCGGCGAGGGCCGCGTCCCAGCCGCCGGCATACCAGGCCCAGGACACGCCTTTCGCCGAGAGCGTGTCGCCGACGGTACGCTCCCTGAACGGCGGTGCCGGAAACCGGGAAGGATCCGCGAGATCGCGGCTTCCGCCGGGCGCGGGCGGAATGCCGCTCGGCTGGAACGACGGCTGCATGTTGTTGACGACGTGGCCATCAGGCGACAGCGCCCCCTCGTAGACCTGGACCGGGCCCTGCAGCACCGAGGGCGGCGACCCCGGTTTCTTCAGCAGGTTGCCTTTTTCATCCAGCCTCGCCTTGACGCCGTCCGGCGCATTCGCGATGGCCGGCGTGCAGGCGCACGCGAGCCACAGGTGATTGAGCAATGACCCGCCGAAGGCGCCCGCGAAAAAATGGTCCGCGAGCGTGTACTCCTGCGCCCATTTCCAGAGCTTCATCGACGATCCGTCGAAATGGCCCATGGTCCAGGCGCCGGCGCTCGACATCGCGACGAAGCGGTCGTTCCTGCCACCGTTGATCTGCTCGCGATGGTGGTGGAAGGCGTGGATCGGGCTGGGCAGCACTTCGTCCATGCGCCGGCTCACGGGCGGCAGGTCGATGCGGAACGGACCGTTCGGCAGCCCCGCCACCGCCGGGTTGTGCGAATCGGGCTTGCCGTTCTCGTACACAGGCGGCAGGTGTGGCAACGGGGTGCCGTCGTGATCCAGCTGCGTCTTCTGCTCCGCCGTCGCGTTGGCGATGCCTTCGGCGCCGGGGAATAGGCCGTAGAGGTGGTCGAAGCTGCGGTTCTCCGCGTAGATGACCACGATATGCTCGATGCGCGCGAGCCCATCGTCTGCCCGCGTCGCACAGCCGCCCGCGGCGAGGGCCAGAAGCAGAATCAAAAAGCGCCACGATCTCATGCCGAGATTTCCCCCTTTGGTTCGGTTGGAATATAGCAGGGTAGAATTGCGCCACTTCGTGCCGCACCGAATACCGGAGTGATGCCCGAGTGGCCGAAGGGGGCGCCCTGCTAAGGCGTTATACGGGCAAAACCCGTATCGAGGGTTCGAATCCCTCTCACTCCGCCACTAATTGAACGAGTCAGGCGATGCCTTTTTCCGCGAAGGTCTCTAGCGCGATGCGGTGGGCATCGTTGGACGCCGGGACGCCGCAATAGAGCGCGAGCAGGAGCAGCACCTCGCGGATCTCCTCGGGCGTGCAGCCGTTGTTGAGCGCGCCATTGACGTGCACCTTGAACTCCGCCGGCCGGTTGATCGCGGCATTCATCGCCAGCACCACCAGGCTGCGCGTCTTGCGCTCCAACCCCGGGCGCGCCCAGAGGTCGCCGTACGCATAGGCATTGATGAAGTTTTGCAACGGCGCGCCATAATCGCCGACCGCAGCCATGCGCTTCTCCACTGCTTCGTTCCCGAAGATTTCCTTGCGGATGGCAAGGCCGCGCCTGTAGAGTTCCTGCGTATCCATCGTCGAGCCTCCAGTCTGGGGAAAATCCATGATACGCGCCCTGCATAAATTTCTTGCCGCCATGCTGCTGGCCGCCGCCGCAGGCACGGCGGCGGCGCAAGCCTACCCGGCCCATGTCGTCAAGCTGGTCGTGCCTTATGGACCCGGCAGCTCTCCGGACAATGTTGGCCGGATCATTGCCCAGCAGATGCAGGAGTCGCTCGGCCAGACCGTTATCGTGGACAACCGCGCCGGCGCGCTCGCCAATGTCGGCACCGCCGAGGTGGCGCGCGCCGCGCCCGACGGCTATACGATCCTGCTGACCACCAATACGCCGCACGCCGCGAACGTCGCGCTGTTCAAGAAGCTGCCTTTCGATCCGGTCAAGGATTTTGCGCCGATCGTGCGCCTGATCACGACTTCGATGGTGTTGCTGGTGCGCGCGGATTTTCCGGCCAATAACCTGGCGGAATTCATCGCCCACGCCAAGGCGAAGCCGCAGGGCCTCAGTGCGGGCTACGGCTCGGCGGCATCGATCGTGTCGATCGCCAAGCTGCGCTCGGCCGCGGGCTTCAAGACCCTCGACGTGCCGTACAAGGGTGTCCCGCTCGCGATCACCGACGTGCTGGGCGGTCAGCTGGACTTCACTTTCGGCGACTTCGCCGTATCCATGCCGCAGATCCGGGGCGGCAAGATGAAGGGCCTCGGCGTGACCTCCCCGGTGCGCACCTCGCTCGCGCCCGAAATCCCGGCGATCGCCGAGATGTTCCGGGGCTTCGAAACCCGCATTTGGTACGGCCTGGTGGCGCCCGCCGGCACGCCGCGCGCGGTGGTGACCCGGCTCCACGATGTCGTCGCCGCCAGCCTGGCGAAGCCGGAGGTGAAGGAGAGACTCGGCGGCCTCGGGCTCGAGCCGGCGCCGATGGCACCCGATGAGTTCGCGGAGTTCATCAAGCGCGAAATCGCGAAGTGGACCCGCGAAGTGCGCGAGGCGGGCATCCAGCCGGAGTGACGCGGATGATTCCGGCCGCGATCGTCGGACTGGGGCGGTGGGGGCGGAGCTTCGTCACCGCGATGCAGGGCCATGGCGACCGCTTGCGCTTCGTCCGCGCAGTCGATGTCGCCCCGCATGCCGCGCGCGAATTCGCCGCCAGTCATGGCCTGCCGCTCGGCTCCGACTACGCGGAGGTGCTTGCCGATGCCGGCGTGCGGGCGGTCGTTCTCGCCACGCCCCATTCACTGCACCCCGATCAGGTCGTCGCGGCGGCGCGCGCCGGCAAGCCGGTGTTTTGCGAAAAGCCGCTCGCGCTCAAGGCCTCCGACGCGGCACGGATGATCGAGGCCTGCCGGCGCGCCAACGTGGTGCTGGGCGTGGGGCATAACCGCCGCTGGTGGCCGGCGATGCAGGCGCTCAAGCGCAGTGTGGAGAGCGGGGAGATCGGCCAGCTGCTGCACCTCGAGGCCCACAACAGCAACGAGAATTCAAATGTGGTGCAAGGCGGTTGGCGAACCGATCCGTCGGAATCGCCGGGGGGCGGCATGACGGGCGCCGGCCTGCATGCGCTGGACGCCTTGATCAGCGTCGCCGGCCCGGTGCGCTGGGTGCATGCCCGGCTCAGCGAGCGCAAGCCGCCGCCCGCGCCCCTCGACACGGCGACGGTGATGCTTGAATTTGCCGACGGCTCGAGCGGCCTGCTCGCCACGGTGCGCGCGACCCCGTTTTTCTGGCGCGTGCACGCCTTCGGCAGCAAGGGTTCGGCGGAAGTGCTCGGCGAAACGGAGCTGGTCTTGAGGAGAAGCGGCGAGGCACCGCGGCGGGCATTGCTCGATCCAGTGGATTCGCTGCGCGCAGAACTGGAAGCCTTCGGCGACGCGATCGAAGGACGCGCCCCCTTTCCCATTTCCCAGGCTCAGATGCTGCAAACCGTCGCGGCCTTCGAAGCGTCAATTCGCTCCATGGCGACGCGCGAAGCCGTCAAGCTAGGGAAGTAATTCAGGATTGAAACCATCGCGACTCGGCTACACAGAATGTTGGCCGGGCTGGCCGGCTGACAGTGGGACGGCCGAACATCGCGATGAGGGGTAGTGAAGCGACTACCGATTGCGTTCCCCGATGGGACTATAAGTAGTCTCCCGGCGACACGCTGTTAAACATCGCAATTTACGCTATCGTATTTATACCATTTTCAATTCATCGATGGTACGTTTGCACGACGTGCAGCGACCGACATGGCAGGGGGAATGTTGGCTGAAGAAGAAAAAGAACGACTGAAAGTGAAGTGCCGCATTTCGGGTCCGGACGCTGACGGAATACTTCGCGTCTTCGATCTCTATTTCGACGGCAATCGTCCCAAGCTGGTACTCGCCTGGCGGCGCGGCACGCAGGAGCCGGCGCAATACGTGGATCTCGACCCTGCGATGCTGCGGCAGTTGGGACCCTCCGATAGCCTCACCTATACCTATGACGGCGAAGTCGCGTTCCCGCCGGGTTTTTCGACTCGTTAATTGCAGCTAGCTAGCCGGCAGCTCGGCGGCGCTCCAGCCGCCGCCGAGAGCCTTGATGAGTGCGGTGGCGGCGGTGAGTCGGCGGCCGAGGATGGCGGCCGCGGCGCGCTCGTTGGTCAGCGCGGTGGCCTGCGCGGCGATGACGTTCAGGTAGCTCACCACGCCGGCCTGGTACTGGTTGACGGTCAATTCGAGCGCGTGGCGCGCCCCGCGCACGACTTCGTCCTGGATCTGCGCTTCCTCCTCGAGGATGCGCAGCGCGGCGAGGTTGTCCTCGACTTCCTGAAAGCCGGTGAGCACGGTCTGGCGGTAGTTGGCGACCTCGGCGTCGTAGGCGGCGGCTTTCTCCGCGGTGACGGCGCGGCGCAGTCCGCCATCGAAGAGCGGCTGGCTGGCGGTGGCGCCGAGCGACCACAGCCGGCTGGGTACGGAAAAGAGCGTCGAGGTGCTCGAGCCGCGAAAGCCCGTTACCCCGGAAAGAGTCAGGGTAGGGAAATACGCCGCCTTGGCGACACCGATCTGCGCGTTGGCGGCGGCCATGCCGCGCTCCGCGGCGGCGATATCCGGCCGGCGCTCGAGCAGCTGCGAGGGCATGCCGATCGGGATCGCCGGCATCTTCATATCGGTGATCGGCGCCGGTGCGAGCGAGAATTCCGCCGGCGCCACGCCGAGGAGCAGCGCCACGGCATGCTCGAGCTGCGCGCGGTCGACGCCGATGTCGACGAGCTGCGCCTGGGCGCTTTTCAGTTGCACCTCGGCCTGCACTACGTCGACGCGCGCCACCACGCCGGCGGCATAGCGATTGCGCGTCAGCTCGAGCGAGCGCTGGTAGGCGGCCACCGTGTCCTCCAGCAGTTTCTGGGTGCCGGCGGCGACGCGCAGCGCGAAGTAGTTTTGCGCGAGCGACGCCCGCACCGAAAGCCGCGCCGCCTCGAGATCGCCGGCGCTCGCCTGCCAGCTGGCCTCGCCCGACTCGATCGAGCGGCGCACCTTGCCCCAGATGTCGAGTTCCCAGCCGGCGTTGAGCGAGGCATTGAAGGTATTCACCGCGCCGCGCGCGAGGGACGGCGCGTTGGCGAGCGACGGCGACTTGCTGCGGGTGGCCGAGGCGCCGGCGCCGAGCGTCGGGAAGAGGCCGGCGCGCGCCTGGTCGGCGACCGCGCGCGCCTCGCGCACGCGGGCCTCGGCGGCGCGGATCGACTGGTTGGAGAGCTCGACGCGCTTCATCAGCGCGTCGAGCTCGGCGTCCTCGAACAGCGTCCACCACGGCCCGCGCGGCACGGCGTCGCGCGGCTGCGCCTCGCGCCAGCCTGCCAGCTCCTTGTACTGCGCCGGTGCCGCGGCTTCGGGCCTTTTATAGTCCGGACCCATCGCGCATCCGGATATAAAAACTGAAATAAGTAAAACCCGGAAATTCATTGTGTCCTCGGGGTCGGCGCGCCCCGGCGCAGCCACAGGCGGAAGCGGTCGAGGTAGAGGTAGACCACCGGCGTCGTGTACAGCGTCAGCAGCTGGCTCAGGATCAGGCCGCCGACGATGGCGATGCCGAGCGGCTGGCGCAGCTCGGCGCCGTCGCCGTGGCGCAGCGCGAGCGGCAGCGCGCCGAGCAGCGCCGCCATGGTGGTCATCATGATCGGCCGGAAGCGCAGCAGGCAGGCTGCGTAGATCGCCTCCTCGGGGCGCTTGCCACCGCGCTCGGAGGCGAGCGCAAAGTCGACCATCAGGATGGCGTTTTTCTTCACCAGGCCGATCAGCAGGAACACCGCGATCAGCGCGATGACGGTGAACTCGGCCTTGAAGGCGAGCAGCGCGAGCAGTGCACCGAGCCCCGCCGAGGGCAGCGTCGACAGGATGGTCACCGGGTGCACCACGCTCTCGTAGAGCATGCCGAGCACGATGTACATGGTGACGATGGCGGCGAGGATCAGCCAGGGCTGGCGCCCGAGCGTGCCCTCGAAAGAGCGCGCGGTGCCCTGAAAGCTGCCGCTGATCGACGCCGGCGCACCGATGCGGGCCATGGTGTCGTTGATCGCGGCGGCAGCCTGGGAGAGCGACACCTCCTCGGGCAGGTTGAACGAGACGGTCGACGCGGCGAACTGGCCCTGGTGGTTCACCGCCAGCGGCGCGTTCGAATAGTCGTAGCGCGCCAGCGCCGAAAGCGGCACCTGATCGCCGCCGGGGGACTGCACATAGACGTCCTTCAGCGCCTCCGGCCCCTGCGCATAGCGCGGGTCGACCTCCATCACGACGCGGTACTGGTTGCGCTCGCTGTAGATGGTGGACACGATCTGCTGGCCGAAGGCATTGCCGAGCGTGGCGTCGATCAGGTCCGGCGTGATGCGCATCCGCGCGGCGGTGGGGCGATCGATCATCACCATGGCCTGCAGCCCGCGCGTTTCCTGGTCGGTGGCGACATCGACCACCTGCGGCACGTCGAGCAGCGCGTTTTGCAGCCGCACGGTCCAGGTGCGCAGCGCCTCGAGATCGTCGCTCTGCAGCGTGTACTGGTAGGTGCCGGTGCCCTGGCGGCCGCCGACGCGCACGTCTGACACCGGCACCAGGAACAGGTTCGCGCCGGGCACGCGCGCCAGGCGCGGCCGGATGCGCGCCACGATCTCGCCGGCCGACTCTCGCTCGCCGCGCGGCTTGAGGGCGATGGTCATGAAACCGGAATTGCGCGCGCCGAAGGCGCCGCCGGTGACCGCGGTCACAGAATCCACGGCGGGGTCTTCGCGCACCAGGCGCACGATCTGCGCCATTTTGACCTGCATCGCCTGGAAGGACGTGGTCTGGTCGCCGCGGATGAAGCCGACCAGGCGGCCGGTGTCCTGCTGGGGAAAGAAGCCCTTGGGGATGGCAATGTAGAGAGTGATATTGAGGCCGACGGCGGCGACGAGGACGCCGACCATCACCAGCGGATGGCGCAATGCCCAGCCGAGGCTCCTGGCATAGCCGGCTCGTACGGCGGCAAAGGCCTTCTCCGCCTTCTCGCCAAGGGAATTTTTCTTTGCAGGTTCGTCCGGCCGCAGCAGCCGCGCGCACATCATCGGCGTCAGCGTCAGCGAGACGGCGAGCGAAATCAGGATCGCCACCGACAGCGTCATGGCGAATTCGCGGAAAAAGCGCCCGACGATGTCGCCCATGAACAGGATCGGAATGAATACCGCGATCAGCGACAGGCTCATGGACAGCACCGTGAATCCGACCTCGCGCGCGCTGGCGAGGGCCGCGTCCATCGGCGCCATGCCGGCTTCGATGTGCCGGGTGGCGTTCTCCAGCACCACGATGGCGTCGTCGACGACGAAGCCGGTGGCGACAATCAGCGCCATCAGCGACAGGTTGTTCAGGCTGTAGCCCGCGAGGTACATGAAGCCGAAGGTGCCGACGATCGACACCGGCACCGCCACCGCGGGGATCAGCGTGGCGCGCGCGCTGCGCAGGAAGGCGTACACCACCAGGATCACCAGCGCCACCGCGGCGACCAGCGTTTTCTCGACCTCGGCCAGCGAGGCGCGGATAGTGGCGGTGCGCTCCATTGCGATGCGCAATTCGGCCGCCGCCGGAATCGACGCCGACAGCCAGGGCATCAGTTCGCGCACGCGCTGCACCGTCTCGAGGATGTTGGCGTTCGGCTCGCGATTCACGATCAGCAGCACCGCAGGGCGGCCGTCGGCCTCGCCGGCGTTGCGCACGTCCTGCACCGAGTCCACCACCTCAGCCACGTCGGCGAGGCGCACTGCCGCGCCGTTGCGGTACGAGACGATCAGCGGCAGGTACTCGGCGGCGGTGCGCGCCTGATCATTGGCGTAGATCCACCACACCCGCTCGCGGTCCTCGACCAGGCCCTTCGGACGGTTGGCGTTGGTGGCGGCGAGCGCGGTGCGTACGTCGGCGAGGCCGATACCGTAGGCGTTGAGCGCCCGCGGATTGAGCTCGACGCGCACCGCCGGCAGCGCGCTGCCGCCCACCGTCACCTGGCCGATGCCGCGTACCTGCGACAGCCGTTGCGCGACGACGGTCGAAGCCCAGTCGTACATCTCGCCGCGCGTCATGCTGTCGGAGGTGAGCGTCAGGATCATGATCGGCGCGTCGGCCGGGTTCACCTTGCGGTAGGTCGGGTTGTTCGGCATGCCCGAGGGCAGCTGGGCGCGCGCGGCATTGATCGCCGATTGCACTTCGGTGGCCGCTTCATTGATCTTTCGATCGAGGTCAAACTGCAGCGTGATGCGGGTCGAGCCGAGCGAAGAGGAGGAGGTGATCTCGCTTACCCCGGCAATGCGGCCGAGTTGCCGTTCGAGCGGCGTCGCCACGGTCGCGGCCATCGTCTCGGGGCTCGCCCCGGGCAGCTGCGCAATGACCGAGATGGTGGGGTAGTCGACCTGCGGCAGCGGCGAAACCGGCAGCTGCGTGAAGGCCACCGCGCCGGCGAGCGTCAGCCCGATGGCGAGCAGCGTGGTGGCCACCGGTCGCGCAACGAAGGGAGCGGAGATATTCAAGCTTTGGCTTCCCTCGTCTGCAGATTTTTTGTTTTTGAGAATCTTTCAAAAGCAAGGTAGATGACCGGCGTGGTGAAGAGGGTCAGCACCTGGCTGACGATCAGGCCGCCGACCATGGTGAGGCCGAGCGGGTGGCGCAGCTCGGAGCCGACGCCACCGCCGAGCATCAGCGGCAGCGCGCCGAACAGCGCGGCGCAGGTGGTCATCAGGATCGGCCGGAAGCGCAGCAGGCAGGCCTGGAATATCGCCTCGCGCGGGCTCTTGCCTTCGCGCCGCTCCGCGTCCAGCGCGAAGTCGATCATCATGATGGCGTTCTTCTTGACGATGCCGATCAGCAGGATGATGCCGATCACGGCGACGATGCCGAGGTCCTCGCGCGCGAGGAGCAGGGCGGCGAGCGCGCCCACCGTCGCCGTCGGCAGCGTCGACAGGATGGTCACCGGGTGGATGTAGCTCTCGTAGAGCACGCCGAGCACGATGTACATCGTCACCACCGCCGCCAGCACCAGCAGCAGCGTGCTGGCGAGCGAATCGCGGAACGACGCCGCGGCGCCCTGGAATTCGGTCTGCACCGCCGGCGGCAGCCCGATCTCGCGCTCGACGCGCTGGATGGCGTCGACCGCGTCGCCGAGAGACGCGCCGCGCGCCAGGTTGAACGACACCGTCGCCGCCGGGAACTGGCCGATGTGGTTGATGGAAAGCGGCGCGACGCCGGTGCTGATGCGCGCCAGCGCGTCCAGCGGCACCTGCTGGCCCGAGGCGGAGGCGACGCGGACGTCCTTCAACGCCTCGGGACCGAGGCGGAACTCGGGCTTCACCTCGAGCACCACGCGGTACTGCGTCGACTGGGTGAAGATGGTCGAGATCAGGCGCTGGCCGAAGGCGTTGTAGAGCGCGACGTCGATCGCCGCCGGCGTGATGCCGAGGCGCCCGGCGGTGTCGCGGTCGATCTCGACGTAGGCCTGCAGGCCTTGGTCCTGCAGGTCGGAATTGACGTCGCTGAGCTGCGGCAGCGCCGCGAGGCGCTCGACCACGCGCGGCACCCATTCGCCGAGCAGCTTGGCGTCTGCCGCCTCGAGCGTGTACTGGAACTGCGTGCGGCTGACGCGATCCTCGACCGTCAGGTCCTGCACCGGCTGCATGTAGAGCGTGACACCCGGCACCGCGGCGGCGAGCTCGCGCTGCAGGCGGCGGATGACGTCGGAGGCGTGCAGCCCGCGCGCCTGGAGCGGCTTGAGGTTGATCAGCAGGCGCCCGCTGTTCAGCGTGACGTTGGTGCCGTCGACGCCGATGAAGGAGGAGAGGCTCTCGACGGCCGGGTCCCGCAGGATCACCCGGGCGAGCGCCTGCTGGCGCTCGGCCATTGCCGGGAACGAAACGCTTTGCGGCGCATCCGAGATGCCCTGGATCACGCCGGTGTCCTGCACCGGGAAGAAGCCCTTCGGCACCACGAAGTAGAGCACGACAGTGAGAATCAGCGCCGCCAGCCACACCAGCAGCGTCGCCGCCTGACGGTCGAGCACCCAGTTGAGCACGCGGCCATATTGCTCCACGACTTTCTCAAAAAAGCCATTTTCATGGATAGAAGGTCGAAGAAGCCGCGCGCACATCATCGGCGTGAGCGTGAGCGAGACGACCGCGGAGATCAGGATCGCCACCGCGAGCGTCACGGCGAACTCGCGGAACAGCCGCCCGGCGACATCGCCCATGAAGAGCAGCGGGATCAGCACGGCGACCAGCGAGAAGGTGAGCGAGATGATGGTGAAGGCGATCTGGCGCGAGCCCTTGAGCGCGGCATCGAGCGGCGCTTCGCCCGCCTCGACGTAGCGCGCGATGTTCTCGATCACCACGATGGCGTCGTCGACCACGAAGCCCGCCGCCACCACCAGCGCCATCAGCGTCAGGTTGTTGATGGAATAGCCCGCGAGGTACATGAAGCCGAAGGTGCCGACGAGCGAGAGGGGAACGGCGACGCTCGGAATGACCGTGGCTGAAATATTTTTCAGAAAAATGAAAATGACGGCAACCACCAGCGCCACGGCGATCAGGAGCTCGATCTGTACGTCGCGCACCGAGGCGCGGATGGTCACCGTGCGGTCGGTCAGCACCGCGACGTCGATCGCCTCCGGCAGCGCCGCGCGCAATTGCGGCAACTGGCGCTTGATGCGGTCGACCACCTCGATGACGTTGGCGCCCGGCTGGCGCTGGATGTTGAGGATCACCGCCGGCACGTCGTTCATCCACGCCGCGAGGCGCGTGTTTTCGGCGTCGTCGACCACCGTGGCGACGTCGGACAGCATGATCGGCGCGCCGTTGCGGTAGGCGATGACGACGGCGCGGTACTGGACGGCCGAGCTGAGCTGGTCGTTGGCGTCGATGGTGTAGGCGCGCGTCGGGCCGTCGAGGCTGCCCTTGGCGCGCTTGACGTTGGCAGTGGCGATGGCCGCGCGCACATCCTCCAGGCCGAGGCCGTTGGCGGCGAGCGCCCCTGGATTGACCTGCACGCGCACGGCGGGGCGCTGCCCGCCCGAGAGCGTAACCAGGCCCACGCCGGCCACCTGCGACAGCTTTTGCGCCAGGCGCGTGTCGGCGAGGTTCTGGATTTCGGGCAGCGTCATGGTGCGCGAGGTGAGCCCGAGCGTCAGGATCGGCGCGTCGGCCGGGTTGACCTTGCTGTAGACCGGCGGCGCCGGCAGGTCCTGCGGCAGCAAGTTCGAGCCGGCGTTGATCGCCGCCTGCACGCCCTGCTCGGCGACATCCAGCGGAATGGCGAGGTCGAATTGCAGCGTGATGACGGAGGCGCCGCCCGAGCTGGTGGACGACATCTGCTTCAGCCCGGGCGTCTGGCCGACCTGGCGCTCGAGCGGCGCGGTGACCGAGGAGGCCATGACCTCGGGGCTGGCGCCGGGATAGAAGGTGAAGATCTGGATGGTGGGGTAGTCGACCTGCGGCAGCGCCGAGACCGGCAACTGGCGGTAGGCGAGAAAGCCCGACAGCAGCACGGCGACCATCAGCAGCGAGGTCGCCACCGGCCGCACGATGAACAGGCGCGAAGGGTTCACTTGCCCTCGGCCTTGCGCCGCTGTCCCTTGCCCGGGCCCTTGCCGCCGGCGCGCTCGGCGGGCGGCTTGAACTCGGGCCGCTGCGTCAGCTCCACCTTCGCGCCGGGGCGCAGCCGGTCGGTGCCGTCGATCACCACCAGCTCGCCCGCCTTCAGGCCCTCGGTAATCGCCTGACGCGCGCCTTCGGCCGGGCCGAGCTTCACCGGGCGCAGCGCGACGCTGCGATCGTCTCTCACCACGTAGACGAACATGCCCTGGGCGCCGCGCTGGACCGCGGCCGGCGGCACCAGGATCGCATCGCGTAGCGTGTCGAGCGTCATGCGCACGTTGACGAACTGGTTCGGAAACAGTCCGGCGTCGTCGTTGGCGAACTGCGCCTTCAACTTTACGGTGCCGGTCTGCGGGTCGACCTGGTTGTCGGCCGAGGCGAGGCTGCCTTCCGCCAGCTTGGCTTTTTGCTCCCGATCCCAGGCTTCGACCGGCAGCTTGCTGCCCGCCTGCAGCTGCTTGAGCACCCCGGGCAGCATGTCCTGCGGCACGGTGAACATCACCGCGACCGGCTGCAGCTGGGTGATGACCACCAGGCCGCCGGCGTCGCCGCCACGCACGATGTTGCCGGGATCGACCAGGCGCAGGCCGACGCGGCCGCTGACCGGCGCGGTGATGCGCGCGTAGGCGATCTGCAGGCGCGCGTTGTCGACCTGGCTGACGTCGACCTGGATCGCGCCTTCGTATTGCCGCACCAGCGAGGCCTGCGTGTCGACCTGCTGCTTGGCGATCGAATCCTGCTTGAAAAGGGCGCGGTAGCGCTCGAGGTCGAGCTGCGCGTTCTCGAGCAGCGCCTGGTCGCGCGCGAGTTGCCCCTCGGCCTGCGCCAGCTGCACCCGGAACGGGCGCGGATCGATCTCGGCGAGGAGCTGGCCCTGCTTCACGACCTGGCCCTCGTCGAACAGCACGCGCATCAACTCGCCATCGACGCGGCTGCGTACCGTCACCGTGCGCAGCGGCGTCACCGTGCCGAGACCGTTGATCACGACATCGATTTCACCGGCGCTGGCGGCGGCCGCGACGACCGGCGTCGCGCGCGGCGCGGCAGCTTCGGCGGGCGCGTCCTTGGCGGCCGAATTCAGCGGGCCGAAGAAGTACAGGTAGCCGGCCGCGGCGAGCGCCCCGAGCAGAGCCATCACCGAGAGGATTTTCGTGCGCATCACAGCTCCAGCTTGTAGCCGGCGCCGTAGATCGAGCGCACCAGCTCGGCGTCGGGGCGCGCCGCGGCGAGCTTGCGGCGCAGGTTTTTCACGTGCGTGTCGACGGTGCGGTCGGTGACCACGCGGTGGTCCTGGTAGAGGCGGCCGAGCAGCTTCTCGCGCGAGAGCACGCGGCCGGGCGTCGACGCGAGCGCGGCGAGGAGGCGAAACTCCGCCGTCGTCAACTCGAGCGCGCGGCCGTCCAGCTCCGCGCGGTGGTTCTCTTCGTCGAGCACCAGGCCGCCCGCCGCGGCGCTCGAAAGGCGCCCGCGCCGCAGGATCGCCTTCACCCGCGCCACCAGCTCGCGCGCGCTGAAGGGCTTGCAGACGTAATCGTCGGCGCCGAGGTCGAGTCCGATCAGGCGGTCGATCTCCTCGACCTTGGCGGTGACGATGACGATCGGCACGTCGCTCGAGCTGCGCAGCTCGCGGCAGATGTCGAGCCCGTCGCGCCCGGGGAGCATCAGGTCGAGCAGGATCAGGTCGGGCGCGTGGCCGCGCGCCCAGTCGACCACCTCCAGCCCGTTGGCGATGCAGTGCGTGGCGTAGCCGGCGGCCTTGAGGTAGTCGGCGACCAGCGCGGCGAGCTTCGGCTCGTCTTCGACGATCAGGATGGTCTGCAGGGTTGTCATGACATCGCCGGCAGCGTGACGCGCACGCGCAAGCCGCCGAGCGCCGAGGGATTGGCGGCGATGTCGCCGCCGTGGGCCTGGGCGATGTTACGGCAGATGGCGAGGCCGAGCCCGGCGCCGCCGTTGGCGCGGCTGCGCGAGCTCTCGACGCGGTAGAAGCGCTCGAACAGGTGCGGCAGCGCCTCGGCGGGCACGCCCGGCGCCGAGTCCTCGAAGTCGATCGCTACGCGCGCGCCGTCGCGCCGCGCCGCCACCCGCAGGCGCCCGCCGCCGTCGGTATAGCGCGCCGAGTTCTCCAGCAGGTTGCGGAAGAGCTGCGCCAGCCGGTCGGCGTCGCCGAACACCGGTACGCTGCCGCCGAGATCGAGCTGCAGCGTGAGGCGCTTATTGGCCATCCTCTCGCGGTAGGAGGCGACCAACTGCTCGATGAGCGGCACCACGTCGAGCGCCTGCTTGCGGTAGGCGAGGGCGCCGACGTCGGCGAGCGCGAGCTGGTTCAAGTCGTCGACCAGCTTGCCGAGCGCCGACACCTCGGCGCGCAGCGAGGCGAGCGACTCGCGCGACAGGGGACGCACGCCGTCCTCGAGCGCTTCGAGCTCGCCGGAGATCACGGCAAGCGGCGTGCGCAGCTCGTGCGAGACATCGGCCATGAAGCTGCGGCGCAGCTGTTCGTTCTTTTCGAGCGCCTGGGCGAGGCTGTTGAAGTCCTCCGCCAGGCGGCCGAGCTCGTCGCGCGATTCGACCGGCACGCGCGTCGCGTGCCGTCCCGCGGCGAGCAGGTGGGTGGCCTCGGCCAGCCGCTTGACCGGGCGCAGGAAGACGCGGGCCAGGATCACCGCCACGACGGCGGCGAGAGCCAGGGCAAAAGCCGCAATGATCCACGCCGAGCGCAGCTGCTCCTGCTGGAAGGCAAGATCGGCGGCGGTCGAGATGCGCCGGTACGGCGAGCGGGCGATCCAGCCGACGATGCGGTCCTCGACCAGCACCGGGCGGACCACCGCGTTCTCGCTCAGCTCCGCGCTGCCGACCACGGCGTGGCGCTCGGCGTCGAGCAGCGCCAGGCGCTGCACCGGCTGCGCCGGGGTGGCGAGCGCGCGCAGGTTGGCGTAATCGCCCTGCAGGAAGCGCCAATCGCCGTGGCGACGGTATTCGTCGGCGAGCCGCGTCGCGAGCGCTTCCAGGCTCTGCGTCTCGACGTGGCTCAGGTAGCCGAAGAACCCGGACTGGAACGACAGCCGCGTGGCGACGGCCATCGCCGCGGCCGCGACTGCGCATGCCGCCAGGATGGCGAGGAACAGCTTGAGCGTAATGCCTGGTTTCATCGAGGGACTCATCGTCCCCCGAGGTGGGCCAGCCCATCAAGCCGCGGGGCCCGGTTTCCCCGCAGGCTTCACAATCAATTCACAATCAGTAGGTCTTGTAGGCCAGGTATTTCCCGGTCATGACGATCTTGACCCGGTCGCCCTTTTCGTTGGGCAGCCGCGTCAGGTCCATGTCGTAATCGATGGCGCTCATGATGCCGTCGCCGAACTCCTCGTGGATCAGCTCCTTGATGGTGGTGCCGTAGACCATCACCATCTCGTAGAGGCGGTAGATCAACGGGTCGGTCGGCACCGCGGTGGGCAGCGAGCCCTTGTAGGGCACCGTCTGCAGCAGCAGCACCGCCTCTTTCGGCAGCTCGAAGATGCGGCCGACGGTTTCGGCCTGCTGCTTCGTCATCTGCATCTGGCCGAGGCAGGCGGCGGTGGTCCACTCCTTGGATGCGCCGACCTTTTTCGCGACCGCGGCCCACTTGATTTTCTTGATCACCTTGCGGAAGGCAATCAGGTCCGTGACGTCCTGGCGTTTCATTTCTTCCCTCTCTTTAATGGCGCAAATTGACGATCTTGGCCGACGGCGTCGGCGGCGGCGTCTCCTCGACGCCGGGCCGCACCAGCGGCGGGATGGCGGGCTTCGCCGCCTCGCCGCTCTGGTAGAGCCTGGAACGGTTGACGAGGAAATCCACCAGGTGGTTGCGGATGCGGTAGTACTGCGGATCGTGGTGGATCGAGTGCCGGCCGCGCGGCTTGGCGATGGTGTTCTCGACGATCTCGGCGATGCAGGCGCCCGGGCCGTTCGACATCAGCATGATCTTGTCGGCGAGCAGGATCGCCTCGTCGACGTCGTGCGTGATCATGAACACGGTCTGGCGCGTCGCCTCGCAGATGCGCAGCAGCTCGTCCTGGATGGTGCCGCGGGTCAGCGCGTCGAGCGCGCCGAAGGGCTCGTCGAGCAGCAGCATCTTCGGCTGGATGGCGAAGGCGCGCGCGATGCCGACGCGCTGCTTCATGCCGCCCGACAGCTCGGCCGGCTTCTTGTGCTCGGCGCCGGTGAGGCCGACCAGATCGATGAATTTCTGGCAGTAGGTCTGCACCTGGATGCGATTCCATTGCGGCCAGCGGCTCTTCACCGCGAAGGCGATGTTGCTCATCGCCGAGAGCCAGGGCATCAGCGCGTGGCCCTGGAACACCACGCCGCGGTCGAGCGAGGGTCCGGAAATCTCGCGGTTGTCCATCACCACCGCGCCTGCCGAGGCTTGATCCAGGCCGGCGAGGATGTTGAGGATGGTGGTCTTGCCGCAGCCCGAGTGCCCGACGATGCAGACGAACTCGCCCTTGTCCATCGAGAAGGTGACGCGATCGAAGACCGTCGTCTGCCCGTAGCGCCGCGCGAGGTCCTGGACCTGGAGGAAGCTCATTCGACGTAGGTCACTATTTTTTGAATTTTTCCAACAACAAAATCCAACAGCATGCCGACGAGGCCGATGGCAAGAATTCCCGAGAGAATGTTGACGATGGACAGGTTGTTCCATTCGTTCCAGACGAAGTAGCCGATGCCGGTGCCGCCCACCAGCATTTCGGCGGCGACGATCACCAGCCAGGCGATGCCGATCGAGATGCGCATGCCGGTCAATATGGTGGGAGCGGCGGCGGGCAGGATGACGGTAAAGGCTTTTCTCAACGGTGAAACCTCCAGCGTGCGCGCGACGTTGAGCCAGTCGCGGCGCACCGAGGCGACGCCGAAGGCAGTGTTGATCAGCATCGGCCAGGTCGAGCAGATGAAGATGACGAAGATCGCCGAGACGTTGGAATCCTTGAGCGTGAAGAGGGCGAGCGGCATCCAGGCGAGCGGCGAGATCGGCTTGAGGATCTGGATGAACGGGTCGAAGGCGCGGTACACCAGCGGCGACATGCCGATCAGGAAGCCGATGGGGATCGCGGTCAACGCGGCGAGCAGGAAGCCGAGAGCCACGCGGCCGATCGAATAGGCGAGCTGGACGCCGATGCCCTTGTCGTTCGGTCCCTTGTCGTACAGCGGGTTGCGCACATGCTCGAGGAGCTTGGCGCCGAAGTCGGCCGGCGTCGGGAAGGCCGATTTCTGGCCGGTGGACGCCGGCTGGCCGACCAGCTTCGCGTATTCGGCATCGACGACCTGCACGCTCGCTTTCGGCAGCGTCGCCAGGTGCCAGACGCCGAGGAAAACCGCCAGCAGCAGGACCGAGAGGACGGCGGCCATGAGGCGCGAGGCGGCCATGGCGTCAGGTCCTGCGGATGGCGAAGCTTTGCACGTAGGCCTCGGGCTTCGACGGATCGAACGGCTTCTTCATCACGCTGAAGCCTTTGCTGGTTGTCGTGGGGGGCGTCAGGCCCGCCTCCTTCATCAGGCCGACCGCGTCGGTGGCGAGAAACACTTCGCGCGCTACTTTGGCGTAGTCGACCTCGCCCTTGATCTGGCCCCAGCGCTTCATCTGCGTCAGGATCCAGATGGCGAAGGAGTGCCAGGGGAAGGGGTCGAAGTCGATGCGGTTGGGTACGGTGCGCACGTTGCCGAGGCCGTCGGCGAAGGTTCCGGTCAGCACCTGCTCGACCACGGTCACCGGCTGGTTCAGGTAGTTGGCCGGCGCGATCGCTTCGGCCACCTGCTTGCGGTTCTGCGGCTGGCGCGCGATCGCGGTGGCGTTGATGATCGCCTTGAGCAGCGCGCGGTAGGTATTGGGCAGCGTGGTGACGAACTCGCGGCTGGCGGCGAACACGCAGCACGGATGGCCTTCCCACAGCTCCCTCGATAGCAGGTGGATGAAGCCGACGCCGTCGTAGACCGCGCGCTGGTTGACGGGGTCGGGGGCGAGAAAGCCGTCGATGTTGTCGGCGCGCAGGTTGGCGACCATCTCGGGCGGCGGCACGGCGCGGATCTGGATGTCCCGATCCGGGTCGAGGCCATGCTCGGAAACGTAGTAGCGGAGCAGGTAGTTGTGAATCGAGTAGTCGAAGGGCACGGCGAACTTGAATCCCTTCCACAATTTTGGGTCGCGCTTGTCCTTGTGCTTGATCGACAGCGTGATGGCCTGGCCGTTGATGTTCTCGATGGCCGGCGCGGTGTAGGGAACGGGGCTCGAGCCGACCCCGAGCGAGATGGCGAGCGGCATCGGCGAGAGCATGTGCGCCGCGTCGTATTCCTTGTTGAGCGTCTTGTCGCGGATGACTGCCCAGCCCGCGGTCTTCACCACCTCGACGTCCAGTCCCTGCTTGGCGTAGAAGCCCATCGGGTGCGCCATGATGATCGGCGTGGCGCAGGTAATCGGAATGAAACCGACCTTGAGCTTGGGCTTCTCGATCGGGCCGGCGCCCTGGGCGAAGGCTTCTTTCGCGGCGCCGAGCGGGAAGACGGACGAGAGGGCGGCGAGTGCCGTGCCCGCGCCGACCGCAGACAGGAAGCGCCGCCGCAGATCTCCGCTCGGGATGAGTGCGCGCAGCACGGCTTGCTCGATCAGCTGGTCGTCGGTGGTAACCGCGTCATGCTCAGCTTGCGACAGGTGATTGCCGCAGGCGCAGGTGCCGACGGGCCGAAACTTCGCCATGGACATCTCCTTTCGATCGTCCATCTCCTGGTATGCAGCAAGCATGCCAGCCGCTTCGCCCCGAATCGGACACCCTGCGCACCAAGAAATGGCCCGGCTTTGGTGCGGACGTTATGGCGATGCACCGCGGCCGCGCATTGCGCGGAGAACCGATTGCTAGAATCGACGAGAAATGACGCCAAGGGATCGTCGAGCCGTCGCGCTCTGGTTGCTGCTGTGCGCGGCGATCGTCGCCGCCATCGTGGTGGTCGGCGGCGTCACGCGGCTGACGCGCTCGGGGCTGTCGGTCGTCGAATGGCAGCCGATCGTCGGCGCGCTGCCGCCGCTATCGGATGCCGACTGGCAGTCGCTCTTCGACCAGTACCGCGCGACGCCGGAATTCAGGCAGGTGAACTTCGACATCACGCTCGACGGCTTCAAGCGCATCTTCTGGTGGGAGTACGCCCACCGGCTGCTCGGGCGCGTGGCGGGGCTCGCATTCCTGGTTCCGTTTTTGTATTTTTTGTTGCGTAAGAAATTCGATTTTCCGCTCGCCCTGAAGCTGGCGGGTGTGTTCCTGCTCGGCGCGCTGCAAGGGGCGCTCGGCTGGTACATGGTGAAGTCAGGGCTGGTCGACAATCCGCGCGTCAGCCAGTTTCGCTTGACCGCGCATCTGGGATTGGCGCTGTTGATTTTTTCCGCGCAAGTGTGGATTGCGTTTGATCTGCTTTTCGAGAGAAGCATTTTTCTAAAAAGAAAAACGACAATCCTCATTCTCGTGTTCCTCATGGCCCTGACCGGCGCCATGGTGGCGGGCATTCGCGCCGGCTCGGCCTACAACAGCTTTCCGCTGATGAACGGCCACCTGGTGCCGCCGGAGATCCTGATGCTGGAGCCCTGGTGGCGGAATTTCGGCTACAACATGGCGACGGTGCAATTCGTGCACCGCGGCTTCTTCTGGCTTCTCGCCGGCGTGATTCCCTACGCCTGCTGGAAGGCGGGATTCAACAGTTCATCCAGAATCCTCATCGCCATGTTTGCGTTCCAGGCGGCGCTGGGAATAGCGACTCTGCTTTCCCGCGTACCCATCGGTCTTGCGGCCGCCCACCAGGCGGGCGCGGTGCTGCTGCTCCTGTCGGCGCTGTGGTTTGCTCACGCATCAGGAAGGAGGGCGTCATGAAACTTATTTTGTTTTTCGCGTTGATTTTCAGTTCATCGGCATTTGCGCAGGGCGACACGCCCTTCGGCCGCCCGGCCGACCCGAAGAAGGCGCAGCGCATGGTGCGCGTGGAGATGACCGACCAGATGCGCTTCAGTCCCGTGGAAATCGCCGTCCAGCGCGGTGAGACGATCCGCTTTGAGGTGATCAACAAGGGGAAGCTCGAGCACGAGCTGGTGCTTGGCACGCTGGCCGGCCTGAAGCAGCACTTGGAGCACATGAAGCAGCACGCCGGCGCCGCGCACGAGGAAGGCGACAAGCGCAATGAAGTCGAGGTTGCGCCGGGCAAGCGCGGCATCATCGGCTGGCAATTTACGAAGGCGGGGGAGTTCTACTACGGCTGCCTGGTTCCGGGCCACTTCGAGGCGGGCATGATCGGCAAGGTGCTTGTCAAATGAATCGCACAATCGTCGTGCTAATCTAGAAGCATGAAGCAGTCGATCGCAATTCGGTTCATGTCATTGGTGCTTAGCGCCACGCTCGCCGTCGGCCCGTTGGTCGCAAGCGCTACCGCGTCGATCGAACTACCGTGCGCGATCCCCGCCGATCACCAAGCCGCCACACCGCCATGCAGTTGCGATATGGCGCCGAGTTCTAACTGTGCGCTGACCTGCGCAAGCGCACCTTCGTGCGGGCTGGTTGGTTTGCTGACGCCAGCTGCGGTATTCGATTCCTTGGCCACTTGGATTGCACGTACTCCGCCCTCACGATTTTCCTCCCTCGCAGGCCCGCCCGGCCTGCAGCCTCCCCGCTAGACGCTCCATCGAACCACCCCGGCTCAGTTGAGTCGGCGGTTGGCATTTCCCGAATGCATTCGACTACGTAGGAGGTTTTTGTGCGTTTACTAACCTATTGCATTGCATTGGCGCTGCTGTCGCTCGGTCATGGCGCTGCCGCGGCCGGCGACCCAAAGCGCGGCGCCCAACTCTTTGGCCAATGCGCGGCCTGCCATTCGGTGCAGCCCGGCGAGCACCAAACCGGCCCGAGCCTCGCGCACATCCTGGACCGCAAGGTCGCAACGGTTCAGGGATTCATGCGCTACTCGGCGCCGCTGCAGCGCGCAGACCTGAAGTGGGATGAATCGACGCTCGACAAATGGCTGGCGGATCCCGCGAAGCTTGTGCCCGGCACCAGCATGACATTCCCAGGCGTGAAGGCGACAAAGGACCGCCAGGACATCGCCGCCTACCTGAGGGCGGTTTCCGAAGGTAAACCGCCGCAAGTCGTGCAAGGCAGCGGTGGAATGACGGGGATGAGGAGCGAGAGGGCCGATCTGCGCAAGGCGCCGCCCGCCGGCCAAGTTACCGCGATCGCGTATTGCGGCGACACTTACACGGTCGACACAGCGGATGGCAGAAGCCAGAAGGTCTGGGAGTTCAACCTGCGCTTCAAGTCCGATTCGAGCAAGCTGGGCCCGGCTCCCGGGAAGCCGGTCGCCGTCGGTGCCGGCATGCAGGGCGATCGCGCTTCTGTGGTGTTCGCGTCGCCGAGGGAGATCAGCGCGTTCATCAAGGCCTGTCCATGAGAATTATTGCGCTCGCCCTCGTGCTTGCGGCCTGCAGCGAGGCGCCGCCGCCTGGCGATGATCCGCGCGCAAGTCCGGGCGATGCGTCCCGGGTTGCGCTAGGCGCAAAGGTGTACGGGCAGCACTGCATGTCCTGCCACGGTGCAAAGCTCGAGGGCCAGCCCAACTGGCAGCAGCGCATGCCGAACGGCCGCATGCCGGCGCCGCCGCATGACGAAAGCGGCCACACCTGGCACCACCCCGATGGCGTGCTCTTCGTCATCGTGAAGCAGGGCCTTGTCCCCCCGTATGCGCCGCGGGGTTACGCGAGCGACATGCCGGCTTTCAGCGATAAGCTCACCGACGACGAAATCTGGTCGGTGCTGGCCTATATCAAGGGGCACTGGAAAACGAAAGAGCTGCTCGATGCGCGCGCCGAAATGACTCGCAATGCTTCCCAGAGGTGATCGATGAAGACGGTCAGAACCGCATTCCTGACGCTGATGGCCTGCCTCGCAGGCCCCGCGGGTGCGCAAGTAAGCCTGGTACACATCCATGGCCTCGTCTATAGCCCCGACGGAATGCGCCTGATGATTCCGAGCCATCACGGCCTTGCCGTCTACGAAAACGGCAAGTGGTCGAAGGCGGCCGGGCCGCAGCACGACTACATGGGATTTGCCGCGACTGCCCAGAGTCTCTACAGCAGCGGTCATCCGGCGCACGGGTCGGGCCTGGTGAATCCGTTCGGCCTGATCCGCAGCCGCGATGGTGGCAAGACCTGGGACAAGCTCGGCCTGGAAGGCGAAACGGATTTTCACGTGCTCGCGACAAGCTGGAACACGAACGCGATCTACGTCTGGAATCCCGCCCCCAGCTCGCGCCTGCGCAATCTCGGCTTGCACTACACGCTGAACGACGGATTTGCATGGAAATCGGCGCGTGCCGTGGGCATCGAAGGCGAACCGCGGACGCTTGCGATTCATCCGGACAAGGCAGCGATCGTGGCCGTTGCCACTTCGGGCGGTGTCTTCCTCTCGCACGATTCAGGCGAGAACTTCAAGCCCGTCACGACCGCCAGCCAAGGCCTGTCGGTGTTTTTCGATCTCGACGGCAAGCATCTCTGGTACGGCACCTTCGACGGGCGGCCGTCGCTCGTACGCGTGATGCTGTCGGGGGCAAAGCCGGAGCGTGTGGTCCTGCCGCCGCTGACGCAGGATGCGGTCGCGTTCGTCGCGCAGAATCCTGCTCGCCGAACCGAGTACTCCATTGCGACATTTGAGAGGAGCGTCTACCTTTCCCGCGACATGGGAAAGACTTGGGCGCAGATCGCGCTGCGTGGCGAGAGCCAGTGAAGTGACCGATCCCGTTGTCGAGGAGTATCGCCGCGTCGCGGCGGACTATGACCGCAGATGGTCGTTTTACGTCCAGGCATCAGTGCGCGAGACCATGGCGCGACTCGCGATCCAGCCTGGAGAGCGCGTGCTCGAGGTGGGCTGCGGCACGGGCGCGCTGCTTGCGCAGATACGCGAGCGCTATCCCGAGAGCCGGCTTTCCGGAATCGATCCGGTGCCGGAGATGCTGGCCATCGCGCGACGGCGCCTGCCGGCAGAAATTGAGTTGCGCGAGGGTTGGGCAGAGAGATTGCCGTACGAGGACGGGCATTTCGACCTCGTTGTGTCCTGCAACGTGTACCACTACATTCGCCAGCCGCTCGAGGCGCTTGCCGAAATGCGGCGAGTCCTGCGTGTCGGCGGCCGGCTGGTCATCACCGACTGGTGCGACGACTACCCCGCATGCCGGATCTGCGACTGGTACCTGCGCCTTACGAGTCCGGCCCACTACAAGATGTACAGCTTGAGGGAATGCCAGAATCTGGTCGAGGCGTCCGGATTCCGGAAGGTGGCCATTGATCGCTATAAGATCAGCTGGATCTGGGGACTGATGACCGCCACCGCCATGCGGGACCAATGATCGCCTTGCGCACCCCGGGCGTCCTTGACGCCCTTGCGGCCGCCGCGCTATTCGGCGTTGCAACGCCGGCGGCGAAGGTGCTGCTCGGAGAAGCGTCGCCGTGGCTGCTGGCGGGACTCCTGTACCTGGGCTCCGGCATCGGGCTATTTATCTGGCGGCGGGTGCGGCGCGAGCCGGCCGGAAATATTTCTCGCGGCGAGTGGCCCTGGCTTGGCGGAGCCGTCCTGTGCGGCGGCGTGGCTGGCCCGGTGCTGCTCCTATATGGGTTGAATGCGATGCCGGCCTCGGGCGCTGCGCTGCTCCTCAACGCCGAGGGCGTCTTTACCGCGCTCATCGCGTGGTTTGCCTTCCGGGAGAATTTTGACCGCCGCATCGCGCTCGGCATGCTGGCCATCGTTGCCGGCGCGGCGCTGCTGGCGTGGCCCGGGGATGCGCAGCTCGGCTCGGCCTTGCCCGCGCTTGCGGTTCTGGGAGCGTGCCTCGCGTGGGGCCTGGATAACAATCTCACGCGCCGCGTGTCTCTTTCGGATGCGACCTTCATCGCGATGGTGAAGGGATTGGCGGCGGGGGCGACCAACACGGCGCTGGCGTTCGCGGTCGGCGCGAAACTGCCGGGGGCGGGCGTCCTGGCCATGTCGCTCGTCCTCGGCTTCGTCAGTTACGGGCTGAGCCTCTCGCTCTTCGTCGTCGCATTGCGCCAGCTGGGGACCGCGCGCACCGGGGCTTATTTCTCGACCGCGCCGTTCGCCGGCGCCGCGCTGGCCATCGCGTTTCTCGGCGAGCCGGCCGGCTGGCGCTTCGCCGCTTCCGCGGCGCTGATGGCGCTCGGCGTCTGGCTGCACCTGACGGAACGCCATGACCATGCGCATGCCCATGAGCGGGTGGAGCACAGCCACGAGCACGCGCATGACGAGCATCACCAGCATGATCACGATGTTCCGGTGCCTGCGGACACGCGGCATTCGCATCGGCATGTCCACGAGTCGTTGCAGCATGCGCATCCGCATTACCCGGATGCCCACCACCGGCACGAGCACTAGCGGCTCAGTGGTCCTCGATGCGGGGGATGTTGTCTTCGGCGGGGCCGCCGGTGTCGGGATCGACCCACTCGTTGATGCCGAGCTCGGATTCGGCTTCCTGCAGCGACTCGCCGGGCTCGAGATCCTCGCTGCCGGCGGAGAGCATCGCGGTTTCCGCATCGGCACGGGTGGGGAAGGGGCCGTAAGCCTTGTCCTCGCCCGTCGCTTCCCAGTAGAAACCGTCGGGCCGCTCGAGCACGCGACCGCGCGGCGCCTCCTCCGGTGAAACTGCGGGCTTTTTCTTTAGGCCCATGAACCCATGCTACGCCAGAATCCCCATCATGAGTCAAGATCGCCGCGCGCTCGACGCGACCGCGTTCGGCACCATGCTGCTGCTCACCGCGCTGTGGGGTTTCCAGCAGGTGACGGTGAAGTGGATCGCCGCGGATGTCTCGCTGGTGATGCAAGCGGGAATTCGCTCGATTGTCGCGACGGCGCTGTTGCTGCTGTGGGCGCTTCTGGCCGGACAACCGCTGTTCCGGCGCGACGGCACGCTGATCGCCGGCGTGGTTGCCGGATTGCTGTTTGCCGTCGAATTCGTCTTCATCTACGGCGGGCTCGGCCACACCAACGCCTCGCGCATGTCGGTGTTTATTTACCTCACGCCGGCGCTGACGGCGCTCGGCCTGCACTTCTATGTGCCCGGCGAGCGGCTCTCGCCCCTGCAATGGAGCGGGATACTGGCGGCGTTCGCTGGCATCGTGGTCGCCTTCGCCGAGGGGTTTTTCGCCCTGCAATCGACCTATATAGGCGACTTGTGCGGCATGGCCGCGGCCGTGCTCTGGGCGGCGACCACGGTGCTGATCCGCGCGACGTCGCTCTCTCAAGCGCCTGCGGCGAAGACGCTCTTCTACCAGCTCGCGGCTTCCGCACTGCTGCTCCCCGTCGCCTCGATCCTGATGGGGGAGAGGGGCGTGGTGGCGCTGACGCCGCTAGCGCTTGCGAGCCTTGCCTACCAGGGCGTGATCGTCGCCTTCGCCAGCTACCTCGCCTGGTTCTGGCTGCTGACGCGTTACTTCGCCGCCAGGCTCTCGGTGCTCTCGAGCCTGACGCCGTTGTTCGGCGTGATAGCCGGCGTGGTGTTCCTCGGCGAGCCGCTATCGGCGACCTTCACCGCCGCCGCGCTGCTGGTCGTCGCGGGCATCGTCCTGGTCAATCTGCGGCGCTGAGGCGGCCTCGGCAGCGAGCAGTTGCGCAATGTCGCGGCGGCCCTGTTCGGTCAACGCGATGAGCTTGGACTGGTCGTTGCGGTGCTTGGCGTTCGCGGCAAGCTGGCGCTCGTCGTATTCGCGGAAGCGGCGCACGATGCGCCGGGTGTCGTCCTCGGTGTAGCCAAGCACGCGCAGCAGCAGCGCCGCCGCGTACAGCGCCGAGCCGAACACCTCGCGCACCGCCGGGATCCCAAGCGCGGCGTATTCGTAGGCGTCGGTGCGGCCGCGCGCACGCGCCACCACCTCAAGCCGCGGGAAGCGGGCCCGCACGCGCTTCACCGCCTCGAGCGCGGCGTCCGGGTCGTCGATGGCGAGCAGCAGCACGCGGGCGCGTTCCGCGCCCGCCGACTCGAGCAGGTCGAGGCGCGTGGCATCGCCGTAGTAGGCCTTGTAGCCGAAGCGGCGCACGGTCTCGATCTGCTCGGGGTCGATGTCGATCACCGTGGCGCCGATGCCGAGGCCGCGCAGCACGCGCACCACCACCTGGCCGAAGCGGCCGAAGCCGGCGACGATCACCGGGTTCTCCTCGCGGATGGCGTCGGCCGGCGCGGCCGGCTGGCGCTCGAGGCGCGGCACCAGCAGCCGCTCGTAGGCCATCACCAGCAGCGGCGTCGAGAGCATCGATACCGCCACTGCTGCATTGAGAATTGAAAGTATTTCTGAAGGAATCAAGGCTCCTGCAGCACCGAAGAGCACGAACGCGAATTCGCCCGCTTGCGACAGCGCCACCGCGAACAGCGACGCATCAGCGCGATGACAGTAGCCGAAGGTCTTGGCAATCGGATAAAGCAGGCCGATTTTCAACACAATAATTCCCAATGCGACGCCCAGCACCACCAGCGGAATCCTCAGGAACAGCCCGAGATCGACGGACATGCCGACCGCGATGAAGAACAGTCCCAGTAGCAGGCCCTTGAAGGGATCGATGTCGAGTTGCAGCTCGTGGCGGTATTCGCTCTCGGCCAGCATCACGCCGGCGAGGAAGGCGCCGAGCGCCATCGACAGGCCGACGCGGTCGGCGAGCACCGCGGTGCCGATCACCAGCAGCAGCGAGAAGCCGACGAACACCTCGCGCAGCCGCGTCTCGGCGATGAACTGCAACGTCGGACGCACCAGCACGCGCCCGGCGAGCACCAGTGCGGCGATGAAGCCCACTGGGCGCGCGATGTCCCACCAGTCGAAGGTTTCGGCTTCGCCGCCAAGCAGCCCCAGCACCAGCAAGAGCGGAATCACGGCCAGGTCCTGGAACAGCAGCACGGCGAACGAGGCCTGGCCGCCGGGCGTCTGCAGCAGGTTCTTTTCCGCCAGCGTGGCGAGGCCGATGGCAGTCGAAGACATGGCGAAGCCCATGCCGGCGATGACGCCGACCATCAGCGGCTGGCCGAGGAGCTTGGCGATCGCCGTCACCGCGGCGATGGTGAGCGCAACCTGCACCGCGCCCAGGCCGAGGATCGAACGGCGCAGCGCCCACACTTTTCGCGCGTTGAGTTCCAGGCCGACGAGGAACAGCAGCAGCACCACGCCGAATTCGGCGACGTGCAGCACGGTTTCCGGTGCCTCGATCAGCCGCAGGCCCCAGGGACCGATCACCATGCCGGCGACCAGGTAGCCGAGCACCGAGCCGAGGCCGAGGCGCTTGAAGATGGGCACGGCGATCACGCCGGCCGCGAGGTAGACGAGGGCCTGCAGGAAAAAGCTGGAGGGTTCCATGGATAGAATATTCGCATGGAAGCGAAACCCGTTGATGCCGCCTTGTTCAAGGCCGGCATGCGCACCTTGGCGGGCGCCGTCAACATCATCACCACCGCCGCGGGCGGCCACCGCCACGGCATGACCGCCACCGCGGTGTGCTCGGCCACCGCCGAGCCGCCGACGGTGCTCGCCTGCATCAACAAGCTCGCCACCACCCACGCCGCGGTGGCGAAAAGCAAGGTGTTCTGCGTCAACGTGCTGCGCGCCGAGGACTGGGAGCTGTCGAGCGCGTTTTCAGGCGCGCAGAGCGGCGAGGCGCGCTTCAAGACGCGCAACTGGACGCGCCTCGCCACCGGCGCGCCGGTGCTGATCGACTCCCTGGTGTCCTTCGACTGCCGCGTGGTGAAGAAGATGGCGCACGGCACGCACACCATCTTCCTCGGCCAGGTGGAGCAGATCCTGCTCGGGCAGAAGGGCAAGCCGCTGCTGTACTCCGACGGCCAGTATGCGAAGCTCGCTTCGCTGCTCCTCGGGGAACCCCTGCCCGAAGGCCTCGATTACTGGGGCTTTTGAATCCACCGGGTTTTTGAAATTCGTGTTGTCGTAGCTGCAAATTTCCTTGCGGTGGCGGCGAGGATGAGCCTCGTCACCTTCCTCGGCATCTATTTCGTGCGCAGGGCGGGCATCGACATCGCCACCGTCGGCGCGGCTTTTCTCTGCGAGCACGGCCTGCGCGGGGCCCTCGCGCCGATGTTCGGCGCGCTGTCCGACCGCATCGGGCGGCGCGCGCTGCTGCTCCCCGCGGCGCTCGCCACCGCGGCGATCCTGCCGTGCTTTTTGCTGGTGACGGGGCCGGCGGGGCTGTTCGCCTGGAGCATCGCCATGGGCGTGGCCGGCGCCGTGAACATCCCGGTGTCCAACGCGCTGCTGCTAGATCTGGCGCCGGTCGAGCGGCGCCAGTCGGTGCTGGCGCTCAACTACACGCTGATGAGCGTCGCCTACACCCTCGGCGTCTCGCCCGCGGGGTACGTCGCCGAGAAGGGGTATGACTTGCTCGCTTATTCGAGCAGCATCGGTTTTCTTCTGGTTGCAGCGCTCTATGCGCTTGCCCTGCGCAAGCCGCTTCCGCTCGAGAAGTCCGCCAGCGGCGTCATGCGCAATATGGTGTCCGCGTTTCGTGACCGGACATTCCTGCTGTTCGCGCTGATGGCCTTCGTGTTCCCGCTCAGCATGGGCATGGTGGTGGCGGCCGCGCCCGTGTTCGGCGCCGAGAGCGGCCTGGGCGAGGGCTACATCGGCCTGGTGCTGGGCGGCAACAGCCTGATCGTCGCGGTGCTCGCCATTCCGGCGGCGACGCGCATGGAGGCGCTGGGGCCGTTCCGGCTGCTGGGCGGGGCCGCGGCGCTGGTCGCGGCGGCGCTCTTCTCCTATGCGCTGATTCCCGACGTCGCGGCGGCGCTGCTTGTCGGCACGGTGGTGTTCAGCTTCGGCGAGATCGTTTTCAGCTCAGCGGTGCCGGCGGCGGTGGCGGGACTCGCGCCGGCGGGCCGGCGCGGCGCCTACCAGGGCGGCTGGGCGCTGGTCGCCTCGTTCAGCATGGGCAGCGCGCTGGTGCTGAGCGGCTGGTTGAAGAACAACTTCGGGCCGGACTTTGGCTGGCAGGGGACCTGGCTCGTTTACGCGCTGCTCGTCGCCGTTGCGGCGGCGGCGCTGTTCTTCGCCCGCAACGGCTTCAGAACGCGTGCATTAAGGTAGCGCCCACGCCCCAGTCCGGACTGCCGTCGGCGAATCCCTTCAGGACATAGGCCTGCACCTTCATGCTGCGATCGACGCTGCGCATCCAGAACAGCATCAGCTCGCGCTGCTCGCCGGCGCCATCCGCCACCTGGCTGCGGCCGTCGAACGCTACGCCGATACTGTCGCGCGCATCGAGCGCCTGCTTGCCGCCGAGCGAGAAGCTGACGGTATTCTTCAGGCTCAGGTTGCCGCCGACGTACAAGGTGTAGCCCAGCCCGCCGAACAGGGTCAGCCGGTCGAATCCCTTATAGACCTCGGCGAGGGCGGTGAAGTCGGTGCTGCCGGTGCCCAGCCCCTTGTCCTCTTCACCGGTGGGAAGCTTCAACTTTCCGGTGAGATCCAAGCCGGCGCGCGAGGCGCTGTCGTAGTAGGCCGAGTTGGTCGCAGCGACGGTCAGGTCGCCGAAGCCGGTGACGCTGCCGCTGCGCCGGCGCCCGCGGTCGACGGCGCCCAGCCCGGGAACCACCGACGCATCGCCGGATACCTCGTACCAGGGCAGCGTGAGCTTGAGCGTCCAAGGCGCGGCTTCGTAGCGCAGCATGAACGGCACCGTCCAGATCGAGGTGGAGCGCCCGGTGCCGTAGTCGCCCGTCGTGTAGGTAAGCCCGGCGCCGCCGCTCCAGCCGCCAATCTCGTCGGCGGCGAGCGCGGCCGGCGCCGCGAGGAGCGCCAGTACCGCCAGCGCGGCACGCATCAACGGCTCGGCCGCTCAGGCCGTTCCGGCTTTTCCGGGCGCTCAGGCCGCGCCGGCTTCTCGACTCGTTCGGGTTGCGCCGGTTTATCGAGGCGATCGCTGCGCGCCATGCCATCCGGCTTGGGCGCCCTGTCCGAGCGCATGACGTCGCCCAGCTTGACGCCCTGCGATTGGGCGATCTGGCCCCAGCCCATGCCATCGGCACGCTGCTTGAGTATGCCGGGATTCTGCGCGTTGCCAATCAGCGCGGTTTTCAGCTGCTCGGAAGTGGGGTTGGTGATTCCCTGCTGGCGCAGCTTCTCCTGCGCGAGCGAAAGGGCGATGTCGATGTTGCCGTTGCCCATCTTGCCGGTGGGCGGCGTGAACGTGGTGCCGCCGGAAAGCTTCACCGTCGTGCCATTGCGCAAGCCGGTGACGAGAGACTCGGAATTTTCCTTCGAGCCCGCGAGCGTGACATATTTATCGGTGAGGCCGTCCGTGTTGCTCTGCGCCGCTGCGGCACCGGCAAAACCGGAGAAGGCCAATACTGCCAGGATGGTTCTTAGCATTCTCATCTCCTGTAGTCAGGACAATGAGTAGGACAGTCGGGAAGACCGAAGGTTCTGATCTCCGAAAGCGTCTGGAGAAAAATGACCAGATCGCCCAGTTCCGCTTCAGTAAGGAAATCTTTCTTCAAGGCATGCCGCGCCGCGTCGCTTAATGCAGACAGTCTGCCGTCGTGCAGGTAGGGTGCGGTCAGCGCCACATTCCTCAGCCCGGGCACGCGGAATTCGACGCGCTCGCCGCTGGTGAACAGCGGGCCCGAGTGGCACGCGCTGCAGCCGCCCTTGCCGACAAAAATCCGCAGGCCCCTTTTCGCATTTTCCGGATAGGCATTCGCTTTCTGATTTTCCAGGGCATCGCGGAAATCATCGAACGGCGTGCGCCCGCTCACCAGCGTCTCCTGGAACGCGGCGAGCGCCCTGCCGACATCGGCCAGCAGCTCCCCGTCGTCGTCGGGCGGTGGCCGGCCGAACGCCCTTTCATAACCGGATAAAAAATCATTCCTGATGAATGCGCCGATTTCCTTCGCGCTCGAGCGCATCTCCCTTGTATCGAGCAGCGGGCGGATGCTCTGCGACCACAAGCTGTCGCGCGCGCCGTCCCAGCCGAAGCGGCGCTGGAAGGCGACGTTGAGGAGCGTCGGCGTGTTGCGGTCGCCCGGCTCGAGGCCGAAACTCGTCGCGCGGCCGTCCTGCCAACCTCGGTACGGAACGTGGCAGGTGGCGCACAGCACCGAGCCGGTGCCGGACAGGCGCGGCTCGTAGAAGAGCCGCTCGCCGAGCTCTATCGCTTCGCTTTTTCCTGATACGCGGTTGCCCGGGTCGCGCCGCGGCGCCGGCGGCCAGGGGCCGTGCGAAAGAATGGTTCGTTGTTCCGACGCGGTGAAGACCTCCGCGCCGGCGCCGGGCTGAGCCATCGCGAGCTGCGAAACCGCGAGGAGCGCAAGGCACGTGAAAGCCCTCATGTGTATATTGTGCAAGAAAAAATGAGCGTAACTCCCCCGCGCAATCTGCTCGAGCTGTTCACCGGCTTTCTCGCCATCGGCGCGCGTTCCTTCGGCGGCGTGATGCCCTGGGCGCATCGCACCATGGTGGAGGAGCGGCGCTGGCTCTCGCCGGCGGATTTCACCGAGACCATCGGGCTGTGCCAGTTCCTGCCCGGGCCGAACATCGGCAACGCCTCGGTCGTGCTCGGCAAGCGCTGGTTCGGCCTCACCGGCGCGATCGTCGCCTTCCTCGGCCTGATGGCGCTGCCCTTCATCTGGGTGATGGCCTTGGGCGTTCTTTACCTCAAATATTCTTTTCTGCTGGAAGTCAGGGCCGTCGTCACCGGTGTCGGCGTGGCCGGCGCCGGGCTGATGATCGGCACCGCAGCCAAGCTCGGGCGCGAGCTGGTGCGCAAGCCCGCCGCCATCGCGCTGGTGGTGGCCTGCTTCGCCGCCGTCGGCGTGGTGCGGATTTCGATGTACTTCGTGCTGCCGGTGGTGCTGGTCCTCGCCTTGGTGGCGTCGCGGAAGAACTGGCTTTGATACTCCTTGAAATCGCCCTGTGGTTTTCTCTGCTGTCCTTGATCGCGTTCGGCGGCATGCCGGCGGTGATGCCCGAGATGCAGCGCCTGGTGGTGGAAGTGAACGGCTGGGCGACATCGGCGGAGTTCCTCCAGCTCTTCGCCGTCGGCCAGGCGGCGCCGGGACCCAACGTGCTGATCGTCAGCCTGATCGGCTGGAAGGTGGCGGGGCTCGCCGGCGCGCTGGTGGCGCTGCTCGCCGTGTGCGGCCCGGCGGCGATGATCTCGTGGTGGGTATCGGAGCTTTGGGAGCGCTTCAAGGACAACCCGTGGCGCCTCGCCATCAGCCGCGCCATCGCGCCGCTGGTGGTCGGCCTGATCCTCTCCAGCGGCTACATCCTCGCCCAGCCGCACGGGCACGACTGGCGTACCTGGGTGATCGCGCTCGCGAGCACCGCGGCGTTTCTCGCGACGAAGGTGAATCCGCTCTGGATCCTCGCCGTGGGCGGCGCGGCCGGCTACTTCTTGCTTGCCTGACTCCTTCCTACTGGGCTGATTCCTTGAGCTCGCCGCGGAATTTCGCCAGCGGCAGGTAGCGGTAGTCGACCGGCCCGATCTCGTCGTAGGAATCCTTGCCGTCCCGGAATTCCCCGGCATCGGCGTTTCCGGCGGGTCCGCACAGGCTGCCGGTCAGCAGCAGGTACTCGCGCTCTGGCACCGAGTTCTTCAGCAGGCGGTGGGCGATGATGACGCCCGTGCCGATGAATTTCTCGCTGTCCTTCACCTTCAAGGTGCGCGCCGGGCCGGCGTGCGCGACGATCTTCAGGGTGAGGCCGGCGGCGCCCTTGCAGGCGCCGCACTCGCACTGCCGCGACGCCTCGAATTTCTTCAGGGTCTCGTGGAAGCCGACGAACATCTTCTTCGCCTGCGCGACGAAATCGCCCAGCGCCGGCAGCGAGCCGGTGCGGCAGAACAGCACCGCGTCGCCTTCGTACTCCAGCACCTTGAGGCCGAGCTGGTTCGCATCCACCAGCCCCTCGAGCAGCATCTGGATCAGCGTCTGGCTGTGCTCGATCTCGGTGCTGGCGACAAACTTGGTGAAGCCGCTGATGTCGGGGATGAAAAACAGGACGTCATTGGACGGGGCGTGGGCCATGGCTCCTCCTAGGCGTGCTGCCAGCCCTGCCGCTCGCGGTGCGCGAGCATCGGCACCGCCTCGGCCAGGTACTTCTTGAAGTGCGGCGTCGCCTGGTGCGCCTCGAACGCCTTCTCGTCGTTGTAGATCTCGTACAGCAGCACCCTGGTCTTGTCCTTCGGGTCCACCAGCACGTCGAACTGGCGGCAGCCGGGCTCCTTGCGCGCCTCGCGTGCGTTGTCGAGCGCCATCTTCATCCAGCGATCGACGTTCTCCGGCTTGATCCTGATGTTCACGACGAGCACGAAGCTCATGGACTCTCCTTGAATAATTCACGGTAATCTACCGCAAAGGGGAGGGCCTAACCATGGAAGGCACGCAACCGAAGCTGCTGTTTCCGCAGTTGCGCCGTTTCTACGACTTTCTCGAGCCGCTGTCGTGGGTGCTGATCCGCGCCACCGCTGGCCTGATGCTGCTTCCGCACGGCTGGGCGAAATTGATGGCCGGCATCGGGCCCGTCGCCGCCAACACGCTCCTGAAGCGCGGCATTCAGCCCGCCGAGCCGCTGGCGGTGATCCTGATCGCCATCGAGACGTTGGGCGGCCTTTGCATCGCGCTCGGGCTGTTCACGCGCTTCTGGGCGGCGGCGGCCACCCTCGAAATGGGCGTGGTGATCTGGGCGCATTCGCAGAAATTCGCCTGGGCCGAGCGCGGCTACGAGTACCCGCTGTTCTGGACGCTCGTCCTGCTCGCGGTCTGGTTCCGCGGCGGCGGCCCGTATTCGCTCGACCGCAAGATCGGCAAGGAGCTCTGAGAGGGGCGGCTGCTATAATCCACACCTCGCGCCCGTAGCTCAGTTGGATAGAGTACTTGGCTACGAACCAAGGGGTCGTGGGTTCAAATCCTGCCGGGCGCGCCAGTCAGTTCAACGGGCTGCAGCGATGCAGCCCGTTGTCATTTCCGGGTACACGATTATTTTCGCCCCGAGTTAAGAAGTTGCTGTTCCCACGCAAACGCGATGCCTGATGCGCCGCCGTGAGCGACGGTGACCTCGGCGATGGCCGGGACCGTCGCTTCGCGTGCCCAGTCGCGCTGCCACTCGCTCATGACCGCGATC